>ENA-OWXD01000002-OWXD01000002.1-human-gut-metagenome-genome-assembly--contig:-NODE-2-length-275073-cov-27.464_pt1 | contig 275073 bp, 236 predicted proteins | sample MGYA00249244_ERZ652055 | MGnify/ENA primary metagenome ERZ652055 (study PRJEB26925, sample SAMN05827059) | human gut metagenome | biome: ENVO:2100002; feature: ENVO:00000062; material: ENVO:00002003...
TCTCGTCAAATCCCGGTTTATCGAAATGTTCGGAGATCCAATACGCAACCCATTAAGAATGTCTGTTTCTTCGGTAGAAGAACTTGCTGCGCCAATTAAAAACTCAATGAAAGCAGGCCCATTTGGTTCGGCTTTGAAAAAAGAAGTCTATGCTGAATCTGGATATAAGGTCTATGGACAAGAGCAAGTCATCTCTGGCAATCAATTTTTGGGGAACTATTACATTGATAAAGAGAAATATGAGCAGCTTAATAGTTGTAAAGTAATGCCGGGCGATGTCTTAATTAGCCTAGTGGGCACGGTGGGAAAAGTTCTGATTCTTTCAGAGGACTGTCAGCCTGGAATTATCAATCCGCGACTTGTCAAAATTACTTTTGATAAAAGAAAGATTTTTCCAGAGTATTTCGCTATTGCGTTTTCTCTGGAGTCCGTTCGCAGTTCGCTGCTTGGCAGAGCACATGGACAAACAATGAATGTTCTAAACCTTGGAATGATTAAGAAATTGAAATTGCCCGTGCCGCCTATCTCGCGGCAAAAGGAGTATTTGAATTTCGTTGCGCAGGTCGATAAATCGCGATTTGGCGGAATGCTCCGCCTTCTCAACAGCCTCTCTGGAATTATGCATGCAAGCTTCTTTTCTGTGGCTGACACAGACTAGAAACGATTGGAAAAACACTGGAATAACACCCCATGCAATCCGTGGAAGCGGTACGATGAACTCATATGGTGTTTTCCGCGGTGTGATGGGGCTGGAGGGGCATATCATGAGCAATTTTTCGTTCCTGCTGGGTCAGGATGATTACGAGCAGTTCGCCATTCCATGCGTCGAAGCCGAAAAAGCGTTCTCCATTTCTCCGACCATGTGCGCCATGGCCACGCGCAAAGCGTTCGAACTGGCGGTGAAATGGGTGTACGCGGCGGACCGTTCCATCCAAATGCCGTATCGCGACAATCTCCAATCGCTAATCCACGAACCCACTTTCGAACGCGCGATCGGCAACCAGAAAATGTTGGATTCGTTCCAATACATCGTCAAAGCCGGAAACATCACCGTCCATGGCAAGACGCGCATCAGTCCCAAGGACGCGATGTTCGATCTGAAACTCCTGTTCGTGTTCATCCAATGGATCGACTACTCGTACGGCAAATGGTACGAAAAGCGCGTCTTCGATCCGAAACAAGTGCCGTGCGTCCAACAAGCGCTCTCCCGTAAGGAAGTCCAAGCCAAAGAAGACGCCGCGAAACAGGAACTCGCCAAGGAACTGAGCGCCAAAACCGAACGTATCCAGGAACTCGAACGTCAGCTTGAGGAATCCCGAGCCGCGCTGTCCGTGCAGAAGGCTCCGCGTCCACCCATGCCGGACAGCGAGATGGATATCAGCGAATACGAGACGCGGCAACGGTTCATCGACCTTGATTTGCGGCTCGCCGGATGGGATGTTGATTCCGAGGCTGAGGTCGTCAAAGAACGCAAGGTCACCGGTATGGAAGACCATGAGGGGCAGGTCGGCTATGTCGACTACTACCTCAAAGGCAGAGACGGCAAGCCGCTGGCGATCATCGAGGCGAAACGAACCTCGTATGATCCGAAGAAAGGACTGGAACAATCCAGACAGTACGCGAAATGTCTGGAACGCGAATTCGGATACCGTCCGCTGATTTTCCTGAGCAACGGATACGCCACGGAATTCGTGGATGACGAGAACGGTCCATCCCGTCCGGTCGGGGGAGTGTTCTCGCAGGATGACCTGCAACGCATTATGAACCGGCGCAGGGAAGCCATCGATCCGCGGACCGTTCCGGTGAACGAGAAAGTCGCCGGACGCTACTACCAAATCGAAGCGATCAAAGCGTTCTGCGATAACCTGTGGAAAGGCAAGCGTCGTGGACTGCTCGTCATGGCCACGGGAACAGGCAAAACCCGCGTATCCGCCGCACTTACCGACGTGCTCATGCGCGCGCGGCTTGTGAAAAACGTGCTGTTCCTTGCCGACCGTGTCGAACTGGTCAAGCAGGCGAAAAGCGCTTACGGCGAATACTATCCCGACTGGTCGCTATGCAATCTGTGCGACAACAAGCACGACGTCGACGCCCGGGTTGTGTTCTCCACCTACCAGACGATGATCGGTGCAATCGACACCGAAACAGCATCTGACGGAAAGCCTGCGTTTTCTCCGGGACATTTCGACCTGATCATCGTGGACGAAGCACACCGGTCTATCTTCAAAAAATACAAGGATATTTTCGACCATTTCGACGCGTTGGTCGTAGGCTTGACCGCCACACCACGCGATGAAGTGGACCGCAACACCTATGACTTCTTCCAAGCGGAACATGGCGTGCCAACGTATCTGTACGAATACAAAACCGCCGTGGAACGAGACCACTATCTCGTACCGTTCTACAACATCGAAGCAAAAACCAAATTCACCGACGAAGGCATCACATACGATGACCTGTCCGAAGAGGACAAGGAACGTTACGAAGATGATTTCGGCGAAGACGATGGCGAGGGCGGAGTCGAAGTACCCGACCATATCGACGCGGACGCATTGAACAGATTCGTCATGAACGCCGGCACGGTAGACGCCGTATTGCAAGACCTCATGGAACATGGCATCAAAACCATGGGCGGAGAACAGATAGGCAAAACCATCATTTTCGCGCAGAACCAAAAACACGCGCGTTTCATCGTGGAACGATTCGGCGCACTATATCCCAAGCTTGCTCGTGGCGGCTTCATCAAGGTCGTGGTGCACGGCGAAGACTACTCGCACGCGATCATCCAGGATTTCAAACGCAAAACCATGCCCGTCATCACCGTTTCGGTGGACATGATGGACACCGGCGTGGACGTGCCGGAAGTCGTGAATCTCGTGTTCTTCAAAAAAGTTCGTTCGCGTATCAAATTCTGGCAGATGATCGGTCGTGGCACACGCCTATGTGAAGGACTCGACTGCGTGGACGGCATCGACGGCGAATACGTGGACAAGAAGCGTTTCTACATTTTCGACTATTGCGGTAATTTCGAATTCTTCCGTGAGCAGAAGAACGATGCCGATGAGAAGCCGGTCACGTCCCTCAGTGAGAGGATATTCTCACGCAAAACCGAACTGGTCCATGCATTACAGTCGAGCGAATTCACTTCCGACGAAAACCTCATGGCATGGCGTGACGAACTCGTCAACGACATTCACGGACAAGTCGCATCCTTGGACGAATCCAAGGTATCAGTGCGATTGCGGCGCGAATACGTGGAAAAATACCGGAACATTAAAACGTTCGAACATTTAAGCGACATTGACGTGCACGATCTGACCGGTGAAGTCGCTTCTCTTACGCATTACGACGGCGAAGACGAGTATGCGTTACGTTTCGACGCGCTGATGTACGGCCTTATGGTGGCTTCCGTCAGAGGACGGACCGCCGCGAGACATAAGACGAAAATTCGTGCCATTGCCACGAGGCTCAAGGAACGCATGACCATTCCTCAAGTCAAAGAGCGGGAAACGGAAATCAAATTGGTCGCCGACAATCCGGATTACCTCGATGGGGCCTCCCTTGAGGAACTGGAGCGGATTCGTATGACACTGCGCGATCTGATTCGCTTCATTGCGGACTCCACTGCCAGGAAAATGGTCATCACAGACCTGAAGGACCCTGTCATCGACCGATCGGAAGGACAGGAATTCGACACAGCCGAGCATTACGAAGACTACAAGCAGAAGCTCAACCGATACATCAACGAGCACAGCAACGATGAGGTCATCCGTAAACTCCACTACAACGAGCCACTTTCCGGCAAGGACTTCTCGAACCTTGAAAACATCATGATTCATGAGCTTGGTTCCAGAGAGGAATACCAGAAGGCGTTCGGAGACGTTCCTCTCGGACTGTCGGTGCGCCGTATCATTAAACTCGACCATCAGGCGACAATGAAGGCGTTTGGCGAATTCATCAACAACCATTCGCTCAGTCCCGCGCAGAACGCGCTGATGAACAGAATCATCGACTACGTCGAACAGAACGGATACGTCCAGCCGGAAGACCTTGCCCGACCGCCGTTCGACCGGCCGAAGCCCTTGTTCCTGGTGTTTGGTAAGGAACTGATGGACCTGAAAGTATGCATCGAACGTTTGAACGCCAACGCCATGGCGCCCATCGCGTGATGGCATAGGGCAGACGTGTAACGAAAGTTTCATCCTATGAAAACGCGTGTTTCGTAATAGCTGGTAATCGTTGTAATGGACGTGATGCGGAACGTGCGTGAGCGAGTATGTGAGCGTACGTGTCAGGTGAGCCGTTCCAACAGCCAGTCACGTAGGATGACGACGTGGTTGACGCGCGGATCGCGTGCCGCGTACAGTAGGGTGACGTTGGTGTCGCGTAGCAGATTGCGTACGTCGTCGGCGAATCGCGCCGCTTCGGGACGTGAATCGAGCTGCTCTATGTAGCGTGCTTTGAATTCGTCGAACTTCGCCGGATCGTGCGCGAACCATTTACGCAAATCGGTGGTGGGCGTAACCTCCGTTTTGGCCCATCGGTCGAGCTTCGCGCGTTCCTTGGAAACACCGCGCGGCCAGATGCGGTCCACAAGGATACGGTAGCCGTCATCGTCGGCAGGGTTGTCGTAGATTCGTTTGATGTTCAGCATGTGCGTTGCCATACTTTCACGGTACCGCGCCAACACATGTATGCAACCGTTCGAAGTGAAATTGCGCTCCCAGAGTAGCGGGGCCGACCCCGTACTGGTCGCTTACAGAAAAGTCGAAACGGATTGCGATCGGAAATGGGGACAATTCAAAGACTGTTGGTGACGAACTGCTGAATAAGCGCCACGGTCCGATCAATCTGGTCATCACCGGAAATAGTGCCACACCATCGCCCTGCTGCACGCCATAGCTGCCTTGATTACCCGTTCGTAATGCTGCTTCGGCACGCGCTAGCGTGCGGATTCGACTTTTTTGAGGTTCAGTATGTCGTCTTTGCTGCCGTATGCGGATAGGACGCGTAGTTTTGTTTTACTTAGGTCGGCGGTTGGATAGGAGGAGAGGAGGATGAGTCCGTCCCAGTTGTCGGTATGTTTGCTGATGTAGAGTTTGCTGCCAGTGTGCCGCCGAGCGAATGGTCGGCTATGTACCAGTGGTCGTATGAGTAGCCGGCGATATCGCTGCGTACCACGTCTGCGCGGTTGATGCCGAAGATGGCGAGGTTGGCGGGCATTTTCATTAGGAAGCAGTCGATTCCTGACGCGGCGGTTTCCTGCATGAGTGGCGCGTAGGTGCTTGCTTCGACTCTCGCGCCGGGGTAGAACACCATCGCCGTTGTTGTGCCGGGACCGTCGAATAGCCATCCGTCTTCGATGTCGGTGACTTTCGCCGTTGGATTGGATTGCGTTGCCGACGTTGACGGCGTGATGGTAGTCGTTGACATAGTAGACGCCGTATCCTGCCAGAACGATTAGGACTGCTATGATTGCGGCGAGAATGCGGTGGAACGTTCGATGTTCCATGGCGCCTCCGAACCCTAAAAACACACTTTCTTTCACCATAGTCCGTTCGATGTGTGCTATGTGGAGTGGAGGGGATTGTAGTCGGTGCCGCCTAACATGCATTACTGGAACGATGCCAGTCGTGACGATTGGTTACGTCCGGAATGCATGGAGAGGCGGCTTGGGAAGCAGCATGGGTAAGAACAGCGCGAAACCAGCGAAAACGAAGAATGTGACGCCGGCGGTCACCCCATGGGGTAAGAACCGCGTGAAGAACACTGAAACCGGCAAGCATGTGCTTATCATGCCGGGCATAGGCTACACCGTGGATCGGCCATTGCTGTATTGGGCCGCGCAGGCGCTCGCCGCTGACGGATGGTTTGTGGATCGGCTTGATTTGAAGCTGACGGAGGATGTCGAGTTTCCGGAAATGATCGCCTGCATGGAACGTGTGGTCGACCAATGGCGGGCCGAGGCGCTTGAACATGCTGCAGAATCCGGTGAGGAAGCGCGGCTGCTGGTTGTCACCAAGTCACTGTCCACGCTTTCCTACCCGCATTCGGCGAAGCTGGGCTTGCGTGTGGTGCTGCTCACTCCGGTATTGAATCCGCCGCCCTTCGACAAGCACAAGTCGATCATCCCCGCGCCGCTGCCGGGTGCGGTCGGCAGTCCGATGCCGTTGATCTGCGCCGGCGACGCCGACCCGTATTTCGATGACGCCAAGGCGCATCTGCTCACCGACCATGTGCGCACGTTCGCCGGTGCCAACCATTCCATCGAAGTGCCGGACGATTGGCGTACGTCGCTCGACTATCTGAAACAGGTCACGCAAGCCATCGTCGACTACGCCGGCTGAATCGGACGGGAAGACGAGAGGGGAGAAGGGCAGCTTATGCGCATCGTATTGCAGAAGGTCAGTGAGGGGCTTGTCGACGTGGTCGACGAGGTGAGTGGGGAAGTCGATGCCACGTTCGAACCGCAGCGTATCGGCGTCGGCTATGTGCTGCTTGTCGGCGTGGAAGACGAGGACGGGACGAAACAGGTGGACTGGCTCGCCCGTAAAATCGCCAACCTGCGCGTTTTCGAAGACGAGAACGGCAAAATGAACCGTTCCATCCACGACGTGGACGGCAGCGTGCTGTCGATATCCCAGTTCACGCTGTATGCGGACGTACGCAAAGGCAACCGGCCAAGCTTCGTGAAAGCAGGCGCGCCCGACCATGCCGAACAGGTATGGCATGCGTTCAACGACGCGTTGCGCGCGCAGGGACTCGACGTCAAAGAAGGCAGATTCGGCGCCCACATGCGCGTAAGCCTTACCAACGATGGTCCGGTCACCATCATTTTCGACACCGACGAGCTCGGCATCTGAACCGCGCCGCATATCTGATGGGTTGACATAGGGTTGGGCGCATGGGAATAGAGAATGACCGCAAACTGATCGTTAACTGCCTGCCGTTGACCGAGGCCGAACGCGCGCAGTTCATACGTGCCGCAAAAGGCATGCCGCAGGAATTCGTCGGCGATTCGACCCAACGGGGAAGCATGAACTGGACCGCCGAAATACCGGACGAACTCAAAGCGTATGCAACCGCGGTCATCGGCAACATCACGCCCGAAACATGCGCGCAATGCCCCAGACTCGAATGGCTGCAGACCTGGAGCGCCGGCGTCGACAAATACCAGCGGCCTGGCGTGCTCCACCCCGGCTCCATGCTCACCAACGCCACCGGAGCCTACGGACAAAGCGTGTCCGAACACATGTTCGCCATGATGTGGTCCATCATGAAAAACCTGCACATCTACGCCGTCGGCAACCCGAACGCCGCATGGCAGGACGCCGGCCGCGTCATCAGCCCCGACGGCAAAACCGCGCTCATCATCGGCACCGGCGACATCGGATCGCATTTCGCACGCCTATGCAAGAGCGTCGGCATGTCGACCATCGGCATCCGCCGCAACCCCACCGTCGAAGCGCCGGGCATCGACCACATGGTCGGATTCGAATCGCTCGACGACGTGCTGCAATACGCCGACGTGATCGCCATGTGCGTGCCATCCACGCCATCCACACACCACCTGCTCAACGCGGAACGCATCGCAAAACTCAAAACCGACGCCATCGTCATCAACGCGGGCCGCGGTGACGCCATAGACACGCAGGCGCTCGCCGACGCGCTCGCCAACGGCATGATCCGCGGCGCTGGCCTCGACGTGACCGAACCGGAGCCGCTGCCGGCGGCATCGCCATTATGGAGCGAGCCGAAATGCCTGATCACCCCGCATGTGGCGGGCGGCAACCACTTGGAGTCCACCGAACGGCGCATCATCGCCATCGCATTGGGCAACGTGCGCTGCTACGCCAACGGACAATCGCTCGACAACCGCATGCCTCTCAAGGGCTGACGTTCATTAAAAGTGGGTATCCGCTCCTTCGGTCGTCGGCTGAATGGTCCGAATCGGACGGCCTCCGAGATGAACTCTGAAACGAACCACATGAGGAGGTCTATCTGGTCTGAAGGCACATGCACCGCGCCCGGAATACGTCACAAAAACGGGCAAACCCGTATGATGGCAGCCATGGGGAGAAAGGCGGGAGATATGACATTGGACAAATGGCAGCGGATGACCGAGTGGTTCATGACCGCATTGGCGTTGGTGTTCCTGTTCGCGTATTCGTGGGAAGTGCTGGCGAGAACGCATATCGTATTGTGCGAAACGGTGATCAACATCATCTGGATGGCGTTCATCGTCGACTACGTCGTTTCGATTCTGCTGGCGAAGGACAAGAAAGCCTGGTTCAAAGAGAATCTGCTGATGCTGGTGTCCATCGCCTTGCCCATCTTCAGACCATTGAGGCTGCTGCGATTGGTGGCGGTGCTCAACGTGCTCAACCGTACCGGTGGCATGGCGGTGCGTGGGCGCATCACACTGTACACATGCTGCAGCGTGACATTACTGATGTATATCGGCGCCCTTGCCGAATTGGATGTGGAACGTGGGGTTCCAGGCGCTTCCATCACCGATTTCGGCGAGGCGATATGGTGGTCGTTCGTGACCGTCACCACAGTCGGCTATGGCGATTTGTCTCCGGTGACATGGCAGGGAAGATGCATCGCCATCGGGCTGATGATAACCGGCGTGGCCCTGATTGGCATCGTCACCGCGACGCTGGCTTCATGGATCGTCGACCGTGTTCGTGACGAGACCGACAAGCGTGCGGATGAGGCGGAATCGGAAACGGAACAGTTGCGCCACAATGTGCGGGAACTGACGGACACCGTCAACCAGCTGCGCGATGATATCGCACAGCTGCGCAGGTTATAGCGGTTCTCATGACTGCACTGCGGAAATACGGAAAATGCTGAGGCATAGGAAAAGCGCCAGATTATCATCTGGCGCTTTTCCTATGCCTCAGCACCATACGTCTCGCAACCGGAAGGTGGAGACACTGCATTGGATTTATTCGCAGGCGACTCCGTCATGGTCGCGATCCAGTTGTGAACGGTAGCCCGGCTGGCCCTGGTAGATAGGCGCGGTGCCAGCGGCTCGTGCCGCGGTGCAGTTCTGGTAGTAGACATCCTGCTGTGGCGCTGGCTGGGGCGCGGGAGCTGGAGCCGGAGCGGGTTCGGGCGCAGGTGCCTGTGTCGTTTGCTGATTCTGCTGGGCCTGCTCAGCTGATTGTTCGGTCTGCTGTTCGGTCTGCGTCTGTTCTGTCTGCTCGGATTCGGTGGTCTTCTCGACTGTAGAATCCTTGACTCCCGTGTAATCGGGCACGGTCTGCGTCGGGCAGGAGGACAATACCTTGGATATGGCCTCTTTCTCGGCCTGCGTGATCCACAGCGAATATTTGTGCTTCACACCAATCTGACGTGCCACATATTCGCAACGGAACCCCTTGTTGGACGGCAGCCACGTGGCCGCATCGCCATCGGACTTCTTCTGGTTGGCACGCCCCTGCACGGCCAGCAGATTGTACGGATCGTTCGCCAATGCGGTGCGGCGCTCCTCGCTGAGCTTCTGCGCGCCCTTCTGCCACGCATCGCTCAACGCCACCACATGGTCGATCTGCACCGCGGTGGAAGTCTTCTTGCCCTTCTTGAACTTGATGTCCTTGCCAGTGTATGGATCATGCAGTTTTCCGGACTTCACCACGCAATTGTGCGTACGCCACTTGTGCCTCACGCCGGTCAGATCGCGGTTGAGGATATCATTGCGGGTGTCGCAGCCGTTGTGGTCCACGTCGGCCCACGCCTTGCCGAATTGAGTGCGCTTGTACCCGGTTTTCGGCGCGCGGCCCTTGACCTCCAACGAATCCAACACCTCCGTGGCGGACGTGCCGGCCCCGGTGCCATCCGTCGGCTCGTCCGCATACGCCGAACCGACCGGCAGTCCGATGGCCAGACTTGCAGCCAGCAATCCGGACAAAACAACCATCATCGAACCATGGCGACGCATGATACGCTCCTCACCCTAAAACCCCTCGAGTAGTACAAGAATATCCCCGGAACGAATTCGAATCGCTTATTTACGGCAGATTTTTCGGCATGCCGAAACCAGTATTTCGCATCCGTCAAGACGTATGGCAAGAATCGGCCGTATGACCAACAGCATCACAGCAATCAAACCGGAACGTCTCGCACAATACGCCAAAGACTTCAACGCCGACCGGGCCAACCTTGTGGCCGCCAACGCCGCGGTGTCCTCGGGCGTGCTCGAAGCCGCCACCGACTACAAAGGCCAGCGCGCGCTGCCACGCGACTTCTCCATCGAACTGAAACAGGGGTCCATCACCAACCAGCGCCGATCCGGCCGCTGCTGGATGTTCGCATCCCTCAACACCCTGCGTTACGAGCTCATGCACCAGTGGGGACTCGACGATTTCGAATTCTCCGAAACCTACCTGTTCTTCTGGGATGCGATGGAAAAATCCAACACGTATCTCGAAAACGTGTTCGCCACGCTCGACGAGCCGACCGACAGCCGCCTGTTCCAGGAGATCAACTACGGGCCGGCCGATGACGGCGGTTGGTGGCAGATGTTCGCCGCCCTTGTAGACAAGTATGGTCTCGTGCCGAAGAGCGCCTACCCGGAATCCGCCAATTCCAAGGACTCCGACGCGTTCAAACAATACCTCAACAGCAGGCTGCGCCAGTTCGCCGCCGACCTGCGCGAACGTTACGCAGCCGGCGCCACGGTCGATGAACTGCGCGCGGTCAAGGACGACGACATGTCCACCGTGTACCGCATGTGCGCCATCTCGTTGGGCGAGCCGCCGGAGAAGTTCGACTTCCTGGCCCGCGTGAGCGACGATGACAAGAAGGACGATAAGAAAAGCGGCGAAGACGAGGCCGACAAGCCGAAAACCGGCAAGGACGAGCGCAGACAGATCCGCGAAACCGGCATCACGCCGATGGAATTCTACAAGAAGTACGTGCCGGTGGACGTCGACGATTTGGTGACGTTGTGCAACGTGCCGATGGCGTCCCGTCCGTTCAACAAGCGTTACCGCATCCGCTACACCGCCAATGTGGTCGAAGCGGGGGATATGGAATTCGTCAACGTGCCGCTCGACGTGTTCAAAAAGGCCACGGTCGACCAGATTAGCGCCGGACACCCGATCTGGTTCGCCTGCGACTGCACCCAGTTCTCGCTGCGTGCGGCTGGCTATTTCGACTGCGACAGCGTGCGCGTGGACCAGCTGTTCGGCACCGATTTCGACTTCGACAAGGCGCACGGCCTCGAATACGGCGACAGTCCAAGCAACCATGCCATGACCCTCACCGGCGTGAACCTTGACGAGCAAGGCAAGCCGAACCGCTGGAAAGTGGAGAACAGCTGGGGCAAAGACAACGGCGAAGACGGCTACTACGTGGCCTCCGACAAGTGGTTCGACCGCTATGTGACCGAAATCATCATCCGCAAGGAATATCTCGACGACGCCACCCGAGCGCTGCTCGAAACCGAGCCGGTGGAACTCGACCCATGGCAGCCGCTGACCAAACGCTGCCGCTGACGCAACACGGGCGATAACATGCCGCGGTCCGGATCGGGCCGCGGCTTTTTCTGTTCCATCGCGCTGGTATGGTTGCATGAGAACAAACGTACGAACGATGGGGGTTCAGGTGGCGGACACTCTGGCATGGCTTTCCGACGAGCTGCGCAGCGAATGCAGCCAGCCGGTACTGCAGCGCGCCCGCGGCATCGCCAACCAATGGCGTTCCAAAATGGAGGACCTGCATTGCCTGAACGACACCGCATCCAACCGCATCACCCTGTATGCCACCATACGGGGCACCACCTCACCCTCCAGCCGTTACGAAGTGCAAGCCACGCTTGATTTCGCCGACGAGCTGTTTCTGGCACGCTACTGCTCCTGCCCGGCATTCAGCGGTTCGCAGCGCGGCTACGGTTCCTACCGGACCTTCGACTACCACAACAGTCCGAAATACCGCAGCTTCGACGATGACGACGACTACGATTACGTCGACGACTACGACGATTTCGGCTCCGGCAGCACGTACGGCCACGTCAACGATGATGACGACTCGGCTTCCTCCACCAGCCGCCGGTATACCGGCATGTGCAAGCACGTAGCCGCCATGCTGCTGCTGTTCCTGCAACAGCCGGAACGATTCCGGGGATTCCACGCCGCAGCCGCAACACCCCGGGCCCTCGCCGACTACATGCGCTCCCTCGATGCGAAAAGCAACAACGCCGGCGAGAACGCCCAACTCGACGTGCTGAAACGAATCATCAACGCGAAAAGCCGATTGATCGAGGAACAACGTGGCGCCTCCGGACAGGGAGCCGCCAAACCGAAACGCAAATCAAGCGCGCCGGTCGACGTCAAACCGGGAAGCGTGTACCTCGAGCCCACGCTGATCAACGGCCATGACGCCCTGCGCCTGTCCCTGCGCATCGGATGCGGCGACGCCGACTATGCGCTCAAAAACATCTCAAGATTCGTGGCCGACATGCGGACGGGAACATACGAGTCATATGGCAAAAAACTCGCGTTCACCCACACTCCGGACATGCTCGACCCCTTCTCGCTGAAGCTATACCGCTTCCTGCAGCAGGTGATCGCATCCAGAACGGCGGCCCAACTGCAAAACGGATACTATTACGGCGAAGCGGTACGCGTCGACCGTGAACTCGTCCTCACCGATTGGGAGGCATGCGACCTGCTCGACCTGTTCCACGCCGTGACACAGGACGAATACAAGGAACACGAGTCGAAGGCCCGCGGTTTCCTGCGCACGTCGGACGGTGACGGGCTGAGACGATTGCTTATCGAGGATTTCCAACGCACCAAGAAATCCGGTCCAAGCCGCATCCACATGGCCAACGAAGGAGGCGAGCCGTTCGGCCTTGACATTGTCGAAGGCGACCCCACCTTCACGTTCAAGGCGTCCTACGTGCATGAGGGTACCGCGTCGGGCGTGCGCATCACATCGAACCAAAGCATCTCCGATGTCATCAACGGACGCAACGGCTTCTACGTTTTCAGCCGCGAACGTCCCGACGATTCCACGGCGACGGACAGGATAGGCATCGACGGGCTCTTCCGCTGCACCGATAAACTGCGCCCGGCATTGCAGGTGCTGCCTGACCTGTGTTCCGACGATCCGGACGGCGTGTTCATCGCCGAAAACGACTGGCCCATGTTCGCCCGAACCATCGTGCCGAAACTCACCGAAGCGGGCATCGGATTCGACATTCCGCAGGAAGTGACCGAAGCGGTGGGAACCGAATGCCGGATCGAATTCTATCTGGACCGCGATTTGTACGGCATCACCTGCGAAGCGGTGGCGAAATACGGCGACTTCACCTTCCAACTGGTGCCCACCGCCAAAGAACTGCGCGGCGTGATTAACCCCGATTCACGTTCAAGAGCCTCGCAGGTCAAACGCGACCTGTCACGAGAATCATTCGCCGTGCAGGTGGTACGCCAGCTGTGCCCTACATGGAGCTCCATCGACGTGGCACGCGTCAAAGAAGAGGACGAGCAGGCTATCCTGCTCATGCTCACCGACGGCGTGCAGATCCTCAAATCGGTGGGACAGGTCTTCTCCACGGCGGCATTCGATGGCATGATGCAGCCCAACCCGCCATCGGTGAAGGTCGGCTTGTCCATCGACTCGAACCTCGTTGAAATCTCACCGATCGCCGACGAGGTGCCGATGAACGAAGTCGGCGCGCTGCTTGACTCCTACCGCAGAAAACGCCGCTACCATCGGCTCAAAAACGGCACGTTCGTGGATTTGAAGGAAGCCGACCTGCATGAGCTCGACCAAGTGTCCACGGACCTCGACCTGAGTGAAAAACAGCTCGACTCCGGCATCATCAAAATCCCCGGATACCAAGCGTTCCTGCTGGACTCCCAAGTGGACGACGAAGGCAAAAGCGCCTCGTTCGTGGACTATGTCAACGATGTGAAGATCGTCGATCCGAAACGCTACGAAGTGCCCGAACGGCTCAAAACCGTGCTCCGCCCATACCAAGTGGAGGGCTTCCAATGGCTGTCCACCCTGTGGGACAAGGGCTTCGGCGGCATCCTCGCCGACGAGATGGGCCTCGGCAAATCCGTGCAGCTGCTCTCGCTCATCGAAGCGCGCAAAGGAAACGGTCCGTCACTCATCGTCTGCCCGGCATCGCTCGTCTACAACTGGGCCGCGGAATGCGAGAAATTCGCGGGCGATCTGACGGTGGAAGTCGTCGCCGGTACGAAAGCGCAGCGACGCAAGGCCATCGCGACGGTGGCCGCGCAATCGCAGGAGAACGACGGTGCTACGACGAATGGCACCACGACGTACGACGGCACCGACGTGGTGATCACCTCCTACGATCTGCTGCGTCGCGACGTGGACGATTACGCAGCCTGCCATTTCGCGCTGATGGCGCTCGACGAGGCGCAATACATCAAAAACCATGCCACAAAGGTGGCCAAATCGGTCAAACAGGTCACGGCCGACCATCGCTTCGCTCTGACCGGCACGCCAATCGAAAACCGGTTGAGCGAACTGTGGAGCATTTTCGACTTCCTCATGCCCGGACTGCTCGGCACCTATACGAAATTCCGCGAAAAATACGAGCAGCCGATCATGGCTCCCGGTCCGGAACATTCCGTCATGGCCGACAAACTGCAGGCATTGGTGGGACTGTTCATCAAACGCCGTCTGAAAAAAGACGTGCTCACCGACCTGCCCGACAAATTCGAGAACGTGCTCACCGTCAAACTGGAAGGAGAGCAGCGCAAACTGTACGCCGCACACGAACAGCGGCTACGCGCCACGCTCACCAAGGCGTCGGACGCCGACTTCAACACCAAGAAGATCCGCATCCTCGCCGAATTCACCTTGCTGCGCGAAATCTGCTGCGATCCAAGACTCGTATACGCCGACGCGAAGAACGCCTCCGCCAAACTCGACGCCATCGCCGAACTCGTGGCCACATGCATGGGCGAAGGCAAAAAGGTCCTCGTGTTCTCGCAATTCACCTCGTTCCTCGAACTCATCGGCGCCAGACTCGCCGAACAAGGCGTGGAATACTACACCATCACCGGCGAGACGCCGAAGAAACGCCGTGTGGAACTGGTCGACGAATTCAACGGCAACGACGTGCCCGTATTCCTCATCTCGCTCAAAGCCGGCAACACGGGCCTGAACCTCGTGGGCGCGTCCGTGGTGGTGCACGCCGATCCATGGTGGAACGCCGCCGCGCAGAACCAGGCAACCGACCGCGCGCACCGTATCGGCCAAACCCAGGACGTGAACGTATACCAGATCGTGGCCAAAGACACCATCGAGGAACGCATTCTGAAACTGCAGGAAAAGAAAAACGAGCTGGCGCGCCAATTCACCGACGGCACCGCATCCGGCGGCGTCGGCACGCTCAGCAAGGACGATCTGCTCGGCCTGCTGTCATAACATGCCCGCTGTCGCGGCGTGCGCAGACTGCGTTCCGAATCGCAAGACGAAAACGGAACGCAGGTTGCGCATATCGCATGGCGGGCGTATATATGGACAAGCAAGTTTCAGGGAAGGTGAAAATCCTTACTGGCGGTAACGGCACGACCGGCATTCATAACGGCCCCATACCGAAGCCCGCGACCCGCGAAAGCGGCTGATCCGGTGAGAATCCGGGGCCAACGGTTACAGTCCGGATGGAAGAAACGGAGCTCAACATGAGTGTATCCTCTCCTAGCAATACCTCCAATACCGCAGCTGATCAGGCCGCAGACAAACCGATGACCCGTCCGGACAACGCGCACTCCACAGGCGTCGCCGACTCCGGCCGCTGGTCCACCAAACGCATCGCCATGTACGCGCTGTTCGTGGCGCTGTCCATGGCCGTCAGCTTCATCGAATTCCCGATCATCCCAGGCGTGCAGTGGCTCAAATACGACCCATCCGGCATCGTCTGCCTCGTCGCGGGCTTCGCGTTCGGACCGGCCGCAGCCGTCATCGTCAGCGTGCTCGGCTTCGTGCCGCACCTGTTCACCAACCCATGGGGCACCCTGATGGCCGTGCTCGTGGCATTGGCCCTGTCCGTGCCGGCATCGCTCATCTACAAAAAGAACAAGACGCGCAAGGGCGCGCTGATCGGCATCATCGTCGGCGCTGTCGTGGCGCTCGCCGTCGCCATCGTCGGCAACATCATCGTCACGCCGTTCTACGCGCACATGACCACCGCGCAGGTCGTGGCGCTTATAGTGCCGGCGCTCCTGCCGTTCAACGCGTTGAAGTTCACCATCCACGGCGTGGTCACGTTCCTGATCTACAAGCCGATCTCCAACCTGCTGAACCGTTGAGCTTCGTTTGTTCCCATTGAAATGAACATGGAGGGACCGTCCGCATCCACCGGAGGGTTCCTCCGTCTTGTTTTCCCCGAGAATTCCATACAGTGCTGGTGAAGGAAGATTTTATGGTTACGACCAATGCGCCGATCATAACGCTACGCGATGTGCGATTCACCTATGATGGCGGCGCGACATGGGCGCTTGACGGTGTGAGCCTTGACATCCGCCGTGGCGAACGCATCTGTCTGACGGGGCCGAACGGTTCGGGCAAATCCACGCTGTCACGTGTCATCGCCGGACTGGTGGCTCCCGATGAGGGATATGTCGCATTGTCAGGCAATGTGGTGTTCGACGAGTCCGGCGCGCACGCCGACGAGTATCGAACCGCCCGTTGCGGCATAGGCGCGGTGTTCCAGCATCCCGAAGACCAAATCGTCACCACCGTCACCGAAGACGACGTGGCGTTCGGACCGGAGAATCTTGCGATTGAGCATGATGAGATCGGCCTGCGCATCTCCGGTTCGCTGGACGCCGTGGATATGAGCGACTATCGCGCTTCCAACCCGACGCGCATGAGCGGTGGCCAACAACAACGCATCGCCATCGCCGGCATGCTGGCGATGGATTCCGATGTGCTCGTGCTCGACGAGCCGACCGCCATGCTCGACCCGCAAGGGCGCGCCGACATCATGCGGGTGCTGGACGAACTCCAGGACCGCGGCACCACCATCATTCTCGTCACGCACCATGCGGACGAGTTGGAACATGCCGACCGTGTGATTCAGCTGGAAGCAGGCCACATCGTAGGCGATGGCCCTGCCGACGAGCGGCTTCGGATGCCGGTTCAATCGGTGGGCCTGCCGAAACGCATTGATGATGAGTCCGCCGAAACGCTCATCGAAGCACGCGACATATCGTATCGTTACGTGGACGCCGAACGTGACGTGTTCAACCACCTGTCGTTCAGCATCGGCAAAGGCGAGACAGTGGCGTTGATGGGACGCAATGGCGCCGGCAAAACCACATTGGCGCGCATGCTGTGCGCGTTGGAGAAACCCACGACAGGCTCGATCGTCATCGACGGCATCGCCGTGGCCACTGCGAAGGCGAACGGCGGAACGAAGCCCCTCAATCGCAAAAACCGTACGAGGCTGCGCCGTACGGTCGGCTACGTCATGCAGCATCCGGAACGGCAGCTGTTCGCCGACACCGTGGCCGAAGACGTCGCATACGGGCCTTCCAACCTGGGATTGGATACGTCCGAGGCGATGGAACGCGCCATGCAGGCCATGCGGCTGCTACATATCGAACATCTGCGAGACCGTTCGCCGTTCGACCTGTCGGGCGGCCAGCAGCGACTGGTGGCGATCGCCGGCGTGATTGCATGCGAGCCGAAAGCGTTGATTCTGGACGAGCCGACCGCAGGTCTTGACGAGGAGGCCGCCGCACGCGTGCACGGGCTCATCCACGGGCTCAAATCACGCGGCGTGACCATACTGCTCATCTCGCATTCGCAGGATGAAGTGGACGAGCTTGCCGACCGTACCATCATATTGGGCAAGCCGGCGAAACGTGCGGACTCTAAGGAATCCACGGAATCCACAGTGAAAGCCACCTGCGAAGAGGAGCCGGATGCGGAACCATCCGTGGACGCCGCCGGCTCGGACACCGCGACCGTGGGGGAGCGGCGGACCCTGTTGGAACGCCTCGATCCGCGCGTGGGCATGCTGTCCGCATTGGCGCTCATGTTCTCCGCGTTCGCCATCGGCTCATTCTGGCAATTGCTGCTTGCCGTGGTGTTCACCGGCGTGATCGCCGCGGCCGGACGCATCAATGTAGGCCGATTGGCCGCTTCCGTGCGTGTGTTCCTGGCATTGTTCGTTTTCTGCGGCCTGCTGAACATCTTCTTCGTGCGCACCGGCACCACGGTGGCGAGCCTCGGGCCGATTCCCATCACCGATGACGGCATCCGCATCGCCCTACTCTACGCATGTCGGTTCGCCGTGGTCATCGTCATCGGAGCGATGTTCCTTGCCTCCACCACACCGACCGCCATGACCGACGCGTTCGAATCGCTGCTGTCACCGTTCGCCAGATTCGGTCTGCACACGCAGGAGACGGCATTGGTGATGAGCCTCGCCCTGCGTTTCCTACCGACGCTTGGTGTGGAAACGAAAGCAATCATCGACGCGCAGTCGGCGCGCGGCGGGAGCGTCGAAACAGGTTCGTTCGTAGTACGCATCAAAGCGATGGTGGCGGTCGTCGTGCCGGTCTTCGCCGCAGCCATCCGCCACGCCGACAACCTGAGCCTCGCCTTGGACGCGCGCTGCTATGAGGAAGGTGCGACGCGCACGCATTGGCGTGTCATGCGCGTCACCGGCATGGACGTGGCCGTGGCGATCGTGGTGCTCGTCTATCTCGTCGCACTGGTCGTGCTGGGCGTGCTGTTATGACCGGTGCGTTGCGGGCGGATGGGCAAATACCGTCCTCACGCTAGGCTTGAGCGGGTATTTGTAGATAGGAATGGAACACATATGGCACTTACCAAAAAGCAGGTCAAGCAGCTGCGCGGCCTGGCCACCAAACTCAATCCGCTCATCCAGGTCGGCAAGAACGATCTGAGCGAAAACGCCGTCAAACAGGCGGACGAGACCATCGAGAAGCGCGAGCTCATCAAATGCTCCGTGCTCGACGGTTCCGGTCTGACCGCCAAGGAGGCCGGCGAAGGTCTCGCCGAACAGCTTGGCGCGGAACTCGTGCAGGTCATCGGCAACCGTTTCGTGCTCTACCGTCGTTCCCAGCGTGACGACGTGGAGCACATTCGTCTCGTGCGCGAATAGCGAGCCGAACGTTATATGAGAAGCGGCCCGCCCTCCGGAACCAATCGGAAGGCGGGCCGCTTCATATGGAAATAAACAATCGGAAGAGAGCGTGCCGGAGAATCAGCTCTCCTGATCCCATTCGGGCTTCCACGTGTACTGCATGTCGTACGCGCTGGACCAGAACATGTACTCGTTCTCAACGCCGGTCACAAAAATATCGACCAGCTCCTGCTTACGTTCCTCGCTCACCTCGGCGGCGAGTTTTTCGATATGCTCGATCAGCCAAGCCGAACCCTGCCAGAACTCGTCGGTCTTGTACATGTCCACCCAGCTCTTGTACTGGTTCACATCGAGCGTGTCGGCGAATTCATGGGCAAGACGATATCCGTAATCCGCATACACCCAGGCGCAGGGGAGCACGGCCACGAGAATGTCGAGGATGTCCTTGCCATAGGCGATGGAAAGGATGTTCGACGTGTACGCGCGGGCGAACGCCGACTGGCGCACGTTGTTCATCTGCTCGTCGGTGATGCCGTAGCTGGCCAGATACGTGCGGTGCACGGTCGACTCCACATTCAACGCGCCGTTCTGCACGTTGAGCATGAACGCCATGATCTCAGGATCGTCTGTTTTGGCCAGTCCCAAAGCATGCACTCTGGCGTAGTCGTTAAGATAACGGAAATCCTGCAGCAGATAGAACGCGAACTTCTCGCGCGGCAGAGTGCCTTCGCCCAGTTCGCGGATGAACGGCTGCCTGTAGCCTTCCTCCCATACGAGGTCGGCGGCTTTGCGCAGCCGCTGCGCGAATGGGGGAAGATTGGTTCGCGTGACGCCCTTCGAAGCGTCGAACGCGGAATCGGAATTGGTTACGGAAATCACATCAGCCATATGGCCATGCCTCCCTACGCTGGTGTCAACCATCAGGTTCAAAGGGTTCGGACGTCCACGCCCATCTCAATCCGTCATACGGATTCCCCTGCATACGCGGTTCATTATGGCAAACAAGTTCGTGCCGTGCAAGGTTCTGTCCATATTTGTCGCGGATTATGCCCGTGCTCGGCTCCATATCGAACATGGCCGATGTGTGGTTGAGGGCCGGTGCAAGAATGGAACGTATGACTGAAAAGCAAGTTGCGAAGAAGACCATCGAAAAGCTGGCTATCGTCGTGGTGACCTACAAGCGCCAGCAGCTGCTCGCCACCCTGTTCGAATCCATCGAGAAGCTTACCGTCGCCCCGTGGCGCATCATCGTCGTGGACAACGAGCACAGCGACAAGACCCATGGCATGGTCGAAGAATTCAGCGCCAAACTCACCGCGCAGTGGGGCACCACCGTGGCCGACCTGTCCGGCAACGAGAACCGCGTGGTCTACGCGCCGCAGACCGACAACCTCGGTGGTGCGGGCGGTTTCTCCGCAGGCGTGAAGAAGGCGTACGAGCTGGGTGCCGAATGGTTCTGGGTCATGGACGACGACGTCGCCGTCATGCCGGAAGGCATCGAGCGCTTGGCCAAGTGGACCGATCGGCACGACGTGATTCAGGGAAGCCGCTACGACTATGATGGCGGTCCGTTCTACTGGCAGTACGATTTCATCGTCCCGCTCGGCATTCCGAACCCGATCGCACCGGCTGCGTTCGGCCCGGCTGGCTATCGCGTGATGGACACGTTGTGCTTCGAAGGCGGCCTGTTCCGCCGCAACATCGTCGAGAAGATCGGTCTGCCCGACCCGCGTTTCTTCATCTATTGGGACGACACGATGTACGGCTATCGTGCCAGCAAGGTCACCAATCCGATCGTCGTGCCCGACGTGGTGCTGCGCCGTACGCGCGAGATCGGCAATTGGGACATCGCCGGCGTGCGCCAGCTCAACTCCACTTCCGACATGAACCGCTACCACATCATGCGCAACCGCGGCTACATGGCCCGATACTTCATGACGTACGGCGATTACCGTCCGCTGTTGTTCGGCCTGGGTACGGTGCTGACCGCGGTCAAGGAAGTGATTCGACTGACGATGGTGGACCGCGAGCATTTCAAGACCGGCATCGTTCAGATCGCCAAGGGATGGTGGGATTCGCGCAAGCTGCTGCATGATCCGGAATGGCAGCCGATGCCGCCGCTGAAGTAACACCGTGGCCCACGCGTTTCCCAACGCGCGGCGATCACGCGATTGACGATTCGTCCCACGTCGGAGCCTCTACCGACGTGGGACGAATCGTTTGCAAAACAGACGATGAAATATTTACTCGGTTAAGTATTACAATTTGTGCAATCGTTCTCACCATTTGTGCATGTCGCGCGCGATTTTGGGCATGTTGCGAGTTACCATAATACGTACCGGTTCGAATACACCCATAACATACCTTGATAGAGAGGTTGAAGATGATTGAGACTGCACAGGCATTCGGCGTTGACATTGGTGGCTCCGGCATTAAGGCCGCCCCGGTTAACCTCGAGAAGGGCGAGTTCGCCGAACCGCGTCTGAAGATCCTCACCCCGGAGGTGTCCACTCCGAAGGCCGTCGGCGAAATCGTTCGCCAGCAGCTCGAGCATTTCGAGGTTCCGGAGTCCGCTCCGGTCGGCATCGCCTTCCCGGCTCCGATTCATGTGGGCGAGAAGCTTGGCTACATGGCCAACCTGGACCAGTCCTGGGTCGGCGTGGACGTCACCGAAGTGTTCTCCGAAGCTTGCGGTCGTCCGGTCACCGTGGTGAACGACGCTGACGCCGCCGGTCTTGCCGAGCAGCAGTTCGGCGCCGCGAAGGGCCAGGATGGCCTCGTCATCGCCACCACGCTGGGCACTGGCATCGGCACCGCGCTGATTTTCAACGGCGAGCTCATTCCGAACACCGAGCTCGGCCATCTGGAACTGCTCAAGGGCAAGGGCGACGCGGAGAAGTACGCCGCATCCTCCATCCGCGAGAAGCTCGACATGGGCTACAAGAAGTGGGCGAAGCGCCTGACCAAGTACTACTCCCTCATGGAGTTCTACTTCGACCCGCAGCTGTTCGTCGTCGGCGGTGGCGTGTCCCGCGTCTCCGAGAAGTTCCTGCCGTACATCGACATCAAGACCCCGATTGTCGCAGCCAAGCTGCACAACGAGGCCGGCATCATCGGCGCCGCATACTACGCGAGCACCAAGCAGAAGTGATGTGTTGACCGATTAGGTTGTCACAAGGCCGTCCGACGAATCGGACGGCCTTTTTCGTTGTTCCATGTGCCGCAGATGGAAGACGGCAGTCCATGGAGTAGGGTGGAGAGCATGCGTTTTTCCTCAAGAGTCGACATCAGTGAGCTCAATCCCATCGCCAAGGCGGAAGCCACCGCCAAAACAGCCGGCAGACCGCTCGGCAAGCTCAACGACTCCAATCCGACACGGCACGCGCTGGCTCCGGATCTTGTGCCGGACATCTACTCCGCCGACCCGCGCGGCCAACGCTACGCGCGTGAGGCGCTGGCCGCGTTCCTTGACATGCAGGAAATCGGCCATTGCTCGCCGGACGACCTGTACATCCTCAGTTCAACTTCCGAAGCCTACTCGTGGCTTATCAAACTGCTGTGTGATGCCGGTGACGCCGTGCTCGCACCGAAACCCGGCTATCCGCTCATCGAATCGATCGCACGCCTCGAATGCGTCGACATGATCGAATACCAACAACGATTCGACGGCTCCTGGTACATCGACGTGGCCGAACTGAAAACCGCGCTGGAAGGCCCGGACGGCAATCGCATCCGCGCGCTGGTGCTCATCAACCCCAACAATCCGACCGGTTCGTACGTCAAACCGTCGGAACGCGAGGCGATCGTCCGCCTGTGCCGGGACCACGACGTGGCCATCATCGCCGACGAAGTGTTCTACGATTACGATTTGGAACCATTCGAAGGCAACGCACGACTCGCGGGGGAGCGTGGCGCGCTCACATTCGCGTTGGACGGTTTTTCGAAAATGCTCGCCGCACCGCATGCCAAAGTCGGCTGGATCCAGGTATCAGGTCCCGCCGAAGACGTGGCGGAAGCCAAGCGTCGTCTCGACGTGATCGCCGACGACTATCTGCCCATGAGCGAGATCGTCGCAAAACAAATTCCCGCACTGCTTGAAGCGGCGCCATCGCAGACCGCGCGCGTGCAGGAACGTGTGCGCGGCAATCTCAAAGCACTGCATGCCATGCTCGACGCGGATGAGCAAGGTCTTGTCAGCGTATTGCGTGCCGAAGGCGGATGGAACGTACTGCTGCGCGTGCCCAGCGTGCTCGACGAGAACGAGCTGGTGCTGCACATGATCGAACGCCACGGCGTATCCGGACAGCCCGGCTACTTCTTCGACATGACCTCCAACGGCTATCTGGCCATCTCACTACTGCCCGAACCGGACGATTTCCGGCATAACGTGCACGTGGTGATCGACACCGTCAACGAACTGATCGGCTGAACGGACTGCCGAGTCCGAAATCTCTTCTACGCCCTGTCGCCCTTCGCCGCCTCATACTTCGAACGAACCAAATCCGTGTAAAAATCGACCGCCTCACGAGGCGCGCCGTCGAACACCACACGATGGTCGTCGACAACGAGCACGCGGCCGATCGCATATTCCGGACGGACGATCAGATCCGTGTCATGCGTGGCGAACACCACCTGCTTGTCATAGCTGAACAGGGCCTTCGCCACGCGCGCCGACGCCACCTCGTCCAATCCCTTGGTCGGCTCGTCGGCGACGATCGCAGCGGGGGAGAAGCTCAACGCGGCCGCGATCGCCAGCAGATGCCGCTTCTCGCTATCCAAAGCGGAGGCCGGCTCGCGGGCCACGGAAGCCAGATCGAAATGCGCGAACAGATTGCCGATGATCGCCTGACGTTCGCTTTCCGGCACCTTGTGCTTCTTCAACGGCAGGTCGATCGCCTCACGAATCGAAGCCGCCTTGTAGTAGGCGTTCGGAATCTCTTCGCGCCGCACGCGGCCGACCAGATCCTCGACATGCTTCAGATCGCGTTTCACGGCGGGGTCGTATGCGGTACCGTCCGCTTCGATGCGGACCGTTCCGGACGTGGCGGCCAACGCTCCGTCCAGCAACTTCAGCAGCGTGGTCTTGCCTGCGCCGTTCAAGCCGATTATCGCCACACGCTTGCTGTCAGGTGTGATATCAAGCGTGGTGGCCTCCAAGCCGATATTGCCGTCCTCGTACATGTGGGCGGCCTGGTCGAGATGGAACGTGACGGACGAAGCCGGTGTGGAATGTTTACCGGCGAACAGCGAATCGAAGAAACCCATACCGCCGATTGTAACGAACCGCAGGCGCAACCGCGCGCAGGTCCACCGGCAGTTCATCCGAATCGTCCGTGCCCGCATGCGTGGCGGACGCCTTGTAATCGGCTAACAGGCTGCCGAAATCCAACAGTCGCGCCACACTGCTGGTTTCGGCATCGAGTTTGACGACCTGGTCCTGCACGGCGTTGTCGTCGCGTCCCAGTTCGGTGGTGAGCAGTACGATGTCGCCTTTGGCATCCGACGTGCGGCCCGAGGATGGTTGCGTGGCGGCGAAAGCGGTTTCATGGTCGGCGACCCCCGGAACATAACTCAAAGCAACAATGATGACAATCACTATGATTGCCGATGAAACTCAGAGCAAACCGGAAAAACTGCTATATGAATCAGGAAAGAAACCTGAATTTTTACTGGATGTAGCTTATGTCGGACGTCAACCCAACATGAACCAGGACTGCACGTCGAGATAGAGGGCGGGATTGTTGCGCAACATCTCATCGTCACGCCCGGGCAGGAACAACGACATCAGCGCGACAACCAGCGTGAACAGCAGCAGCGCGAGGAATCCGGCACGACATACCCAACGCAGACGCGGCTTGCCGCAATCAAGCACGATCAGCAACGAAGGCAACGCGGCCAAGGCAAACAGCCATCCGAAATCGGCGATGTACCGCCATCCCAAACCGGCCATGCGGGAGTCAAGCACCACAAGCAGCAATCCCAATGCCAGGCTAGATGTCAACAACAGCCATGTGTTCGTGCGCCCGGCCTTGCGCATACGCCGGTAGAGGAACGGGCAGGCCAGCGCGGCCAACGTCAACGGAGCTATCGTGAATAAGCCGCCAGGCATTGCCTCGGTAAATCCCCAAGTGGGAAGAGGCGCCGGACTGACGGCGAGGAACGGAAACGCATCCGTGAACCGCAACGGCAGGAACAGGTAATATGAGACGGTCAGCGCAAGATTCGACAATGGCTGCCGATAACTGGTCATATCCGTGACCGTCATCTGATATGAGGTGCCGAAGTCGAGCGGTGATCCGAACCGGACCACGTTGTACGCCAGCAGAGGAACGATCACAATCAACGCGGGAAGCAATGCGGCCAACGGCGTGCGCATCAGACGCCAGACCGACATATGGGGAATGGAGGAATCATTGGAGGCGTGACGGAAAATCGACTGAATCTGCGGCCAGAATATTACGAAAGCCAGCAACGCCACGAGAATGAACTGCGGACGGCACCCCAGATTGGCCGCAATGCACATCGAGCCTGCAGCCAGATGGGGCAACGACAACGACTGCGTGCCATCAACCTCACGAATCCGATCGCCTGACACCGGCACCCGCTTGGCGGCGCCCAACCACAGCCACAATCCCAACACGCTCAGAAACAGGGAGGCGGCGATCGGCACCGAATAGAAATTCGTCCGATACCACAGATACAAACCATTGGAAGCCAACAGCATGAACACGCACAGCATACTGACCGCAGCCAACGGCGCATTCGGACGAATTCGGGATATCACACGAATCACCAGCAGACATCCGAATACCAGAAAACCAAGCATCAGCAGCGGCACGGCCGCACCGCAGGGCATCATCAGCCCGCCATCGACGAACAACGATGTGACCGCCCGATACGGCAGGAACAACAACAACGCGGGAACCACACCGAAATACGAATACCAGTGCCCCTGATAGAACGCGTAATCCCAATACACTGGGCTTACGCCATCGGCAAGCAACCGCTGCCGGGTGGCCACATCATACGGATCCGCCGCGTCACGCAACGCATCCGGCACATCCAAATCCAACCACGCGTGACCATCAAGCAGCGCCCTTGCCACGTAATCGTACTGGTCGAAATCATACGTGTACGTGCCTTTCGTATGGAAGCTCAACGGAGCCGCCTCCACCAGCTGCCACACCACAACGGCACAAGTGACCACAGCAGGCACCGCCAGCAGCGCCCCCAGCCACGCACGCTGCCTCACACTCGTCGTATCCAACGGCATCCGCCACAACCGCGAACCAGGCCTCCACACCAGTACCATCGCCAACACGGCCACCATCACGCCGATACGCAACGGATTCAACGCGAACGGTACACGCACATTCGCACGCACCGCATCAAACGGAATCAGCGAACCCTTCGGCTCGACAATCCGCACGCACACCGAACCACCTGCAGCCGCCGCATGCACATACAGCGAACGCGGCGAAGACACCGACACCGAACTGACCGTACCGGCCCTGCGATTGACATCAGGACGGACACGAACCGTGCGCAACATCTGCTCCGATTGTCTGGCTGCCTTATCCAACGCCTTCGAAGACACCGGGTCCATACGAACATATTCCGACGAGCCATCCGCATCGACCTGCATATATGCCTGCGTCGGATCGGTGACCTTCAACAACCCCTCGTCAGTACGTTCGAGCCCAGGGCCCAGCATGTTGTACGCGGCGGCGGAATCACCCGATGCGGCCAAGGAACGCCAAAACGGCATATTGCACAACACGCACTCGACCGCCACCATCACCGCGAAAGCGACTACAATGGCTGCGCACATACGACGACGTGCCTGAAAACGCTGCTTCGAAAAAGTCACGTCATTATTCTAATAGCTTCATGTCGCGTTGGATTGAAAGAATGGCACACATGTCTCACCGCACACCATCAGACCCGACCAGCCAACCGGAACATAACCGGACCATGCTCGAACGCGTCAGGCAAAATGTGCGGCGACTCGTCAACCAGGCCACGCCGCGCCACATCCACGCCAACCCCTTCGGCAAGGCGCTTGACAAGCCCGACGACATCGTCGACGAACTGACCCGCAACGCCATCCGGCTTAATCCGCTCATCAAACGACACGTCATCGACGGATTCGAAGGCGTGCCCGGAGGATTCCGCCTCGGATGGGCCCAACTGCCGCAGACCCACGGCCATGCCTTCTCCATCGGATTGTTCACCGACAGCGACCACTTCGCCCAAATCGCGCTCGCGGACGGCAAAGCGCGTGTCTTCGCCGGCACCGATCCGGACATGGACACGCAGGAACTCGAACCGCGGTTCGTCTTCGTCAAAGAGGAAACCCTTACGTTGGCGGACGGTCCAAGACTCGGCCATGCGGCCAGCCGCAATCCGAAAACGGTGCGCGCCACGCAAGGCGGCGTCGTGGGACGCATGCCGGGCGGTCGCATGATGTGGCTCGCCTCATGGCTCAAAACCGGCAGCCGTTACACGCTTGAGCAAATGCGCGCCAACCTGCCAGCGAATATGCGGTTCGACCTCGAATATCGGGACGCCATCACCATCGCGTTCTTCGCCGCCTACATGCTGCCACAGATGAACGGCCTGCTCGTCGGTTTCGGTTCCGGCAACATTTTCCGCAGGCTCAACCGCGAAGCGCCCATAGGCGCCATCCGACGGTCCATCAGAGACACCATGAGCGCCCGGTCGCATGGCATGCGCGCCTCCGGCCTGGAAGACTACTTCGCCGATCTGATGCGCGAAGCCCACGCGCTCGATACCGATCAAGGGCTCGAAGCTGTGCACGGAGCGGAACCGCTGCGCCTGTACACATCCAGCTATTCCGGATGCTACTTCTTCGCATGGGATTCCTCCCTGCCGTTCTCGGCAGTGCTGTGCGCCCTCAACATCGAGGGCAACCTCAACCGCTTCGCCGCCGTCAGCTCATGGCTGGAACGTAATGCACGCATCGGCGCTCTCCCCACGGAGAACACGGTGACGCGTGCCGAAGCCGCGCAGATCGACTTCGCCCTGCTGGAGAATCCGGCGCTGATCGCGTTGAAACCGGACGACCGGTTCGGCGCGATCCTCGACCCGAACCGGGAAGACGGCATCCAGGCCGCCAGCCGACTGGCGGATATCGCGGCCGACTTCCGGCGTGAAGTCGCCGAATCAACCAAGGACAACGTGTTGGAAGGCGATTCCGGCGCCGACGGAGGTTCCGAATGGGTGTACCGGCAGACCATGTCCCGTCTGCTGCGCAGCCTGCGCCTGCCATACCGTTTCGACGTTGACTTCCGGTGCGACCTCAGCGACGGCGAAGTCGCAATCGGCTTCACTTCTGCTGGAGTGTCCATGATGCCGTTCACCCGATACGACGTATCGCGCCGCGCGTGGATCGACCTGACCGACGTCGAACGCACGCGTATGAGCGTCGATTACAATCTGCGCGTCGGACTCATGATGGCCGCGCTGAGCTTCGGAGCCGATCCGAATGTCAAACGCGTGTCGATGCACATCGATTCGATTGGTCTGGAAGAGGCCGTAGCCGAACAGGATTCCGCCATCAGCGAGTTGATGAGCGAGGCGTTAAGCGCCTTCGAACGCATCCGTACCGGAGACATGAGGCCATCCGGATCCAAAGCCGCTCCAAAGGACGGCGACTACCATGGCGATCCGGCTCGGCCCGTCACTCCGAGAACCACCGATATCTCATCCGAATCAATCGATTCCGACGATTCGGCTGGCTCGGATAGCGTTGGCACTGGAGACGATACGGTGGACGGCCAGTTCGAAGACCTGATGAAAAACATCGACTTCGACGAAATGGCGTTCGCGGTACCGGACGGACGCGCCGACGATGACGACGCCTCCATGCGGGACGACGCCAGCGACAAAACGGAGTACGACACCTACCTCGATGATGATGACGACGATCCGATGGCGCAGCTGCGCAAAAACCCGACCGTACGCAACTTGGTGACCGTCACCTTCACCCGCGACGAGTTCCTGAAGCGGCTCGACACTGACGGATTGGCCCATCCAACCGCCACATACCGCATGTTCGACGCCGAAATGGACGTGGACGGCAAAGGCGCGCTCAAACCCATCGACGCGGCCTTCGACCTTCGTGACAGCCGATTCTCACCGGCGGGAAGCCAAGAAGAACCCGAACTGTCCGACATTCGTTTTGATGACGGCACGGCGCAGTTGTTCGGCTGTGAGAACATGATGGGCCTGTCCATCCAGCGTGTCGACCTGTTGCAGCGCGCCGTGGGGGAGTTCCATCGTCTTGCGCAAAGCGACGGACTCGAATCGGTGGCCAAAGCCAAACAGGCCATGGACATCATCAATTCCATATCCGATCCGGAATTGACCGAATTGGCGCCGCAGGTCACCAGCGCGCTGATCGACGGCGAAGACACGCCCGACTTCTCATTCGAACTGGCACAATCCCTCGATGACGAACGTCTGAAGGCACGAGACATGCTGTTCTCCGGAGACGTCGAGCGGGCCATCGAATCCGCCCAGTCCACACTCGAACGCATGGACCGGATCTTCGCTGAAAATCCGGGCGTGCCGCGGTACTTCAATTCATATGCGGAACGCGTCATCTACAACCGCATGTTCGCCACCGAAGGCGAAAGAACGGTGCTCATCCCCGACAACCTGTTCTACATGCATATGGAGCTTGCCGACCTGCTCGCCCAAGTCAAAGGCGTCGATGCCGCGCTGCCGCATCTGAACGCCATGGTGCGTTACGCCCCCGCATACCCGCTGTCGCATCTCAAGCTCGCCGTGCAGCTGGGACGTGCCGAGGACTGGGATCCGGCACGTGCGGCATGCCTCAACGCGCTGAACGTCGCGCTTGACCGGGAAGACGCCTCATTCGCCTACTACCGTCTCGCCTATGCGGAATGGATGTGCGACCACTTCGACCTTGCCGCCGCCTCATACATCATGAGCGAGGAGATCGCCCCCGGACGTATCGCCATGCTCGAAAGCGAACTGCAGGAACTGATCGGAAGAGCGCAATCGCAGTGCATTCCGGTGCCGACCAACGTGCAGGAAGCCATCCACGTGCTCGCCGACGCCGGACTGCCGGTATGGCCGAACACGCCGGTCGCGCCCCTGATGCACCAAGCGGCCCGCGTCTGCGTGGACAAAGGCATGTTCGTGCCCGCACGTACCTTGTCAGTGGCCGCGATGCGCATGGACTACGAAGACCATGACGGTGCCGACGTGGTGCAGGTGCAGTTCCTGCGCTCTCTGAACAACTAACAAAACGGTCGAACATTTGTGCGATAATCGGTGCTGGCGTGGACATCCGCGCGGCATGGCGGAAATGATGGGAAAGCGGTGACAATGACGAATCGTGATGATTCCGAACAGTTGGCATGGGATTTCGACGCGCCGGAGAGCGACGGTAGTTCCGCGGCCGTCGTGGCCGATGAGGGGCTGGCTTCGCTGACTCCGGGCAGCGAACGTTGGATTGCCGCGTTGCAGCCGACCGATGCCGACGCCATGCGCCTCGACAAGGTTGATGTGGCTTCGATGAGCGCCGAAGCCGCGGCCAGGCTGTGGGCGCGCGTGGCCGCATGGGTGGAATCAGACCAGATCGCATACTATATTGACGATGCCCCCGTCTCATCCGACGCGGCATATGACGCAAGATTGCGCTGCCTGCAATCGCTTGAGGCGCAGTTCCCATCACTTGACTCACCGCAGTCGCCGACCCATCGCGTGGGCGGCACGTTCTCCAACGACTTCGCTTCCGTACGTCATCCATCGCGCATGATGAGCCTCGATGACGTGTTCTCCATCGAGGAGCTGCGCGAATGGTACGACGGCGTGCTCAGGGGATTGGATTGGCCCGAATCGAAGCCACTGCCCATGACCTGCGAGGTGAAAATCGACGGTCTTGCGCTGAACCTCATCTATCGCAACGGCGTGCTTGAACAGGGGCTGACCAGAGGCGATGGCGTGACCGGCGAGGACATCACTCTCAACGTGCGCACCATCTCCACCATTCCGCAGAACCTTGCCGGACCGGAGGAAGACATTCCCGAATTCGTGGAGATCCGCGGCGAAGTGTTCATGCGATGGGACGATTTCAACAAGCTGAACGCCGAGAACGAGGACGCCGGTCGTGCGCCATTCGCCAATCCCCGTAACGCGGCCGCAGGTAGTCTGAGACAGAAGGATCCGCGTATCACCGCAACCCGTCGCCTGAGCTTCTACGCGCACGGCATCGGATCGCTGCGTTGGGGTGCGGGGCACGCCGGCAACGGCCATGATGTGGTCAACGACCAATCCGAAGCCTACGAATTGTATAAGAAATGGGGTGTGCCCGTCTCTCCGCACAACCGTGAGGTCACGTCGTTCAAGGAAATCCTCGACATGATCGACTATTACGGCGAACACCGAGGCGACATCGAACACGCGCTTGACGGCATCGTCGTGAAGGTCGACGATTTGGGATTGCAGCGTTCCCTTGGCGCCACATCGCGTGCGCCGCGCTGGGCCATCGCCTACAAATATCCACCGGAAGAGGTCAATACCGAGCTGCTTGACATCACTGTGCAGGTGGGGCGCACCGGACGTGTGACTCCGGTGGCGGTGTTGAAACCCGTGTACGTGGCCGGTTCCACAGTATCCCGTACCACGCTGCACAACCCCTTTGAAGTGGAACGCAAAGGCGTGCTCATCGGCGACACCGTGGTGGTGCGCAAGGCGGGAGACGTGATTCCCGAGCTCGTCGGTCCGGTGCTGGAGCGGCGCAAGGGACGTGAGGGCCAGATCCGCCGGTTCGTGATGCCCACGCGTTGCCCGAGCTGCGGCGCGGAACTCGCTCCCGCCAAAGAGGGAGACAAAGATATACGCTGCCCGAACGTGGAATCCTGCCCGGCGCAGCTGACCGAGCGGATCATCAATCTGGCGTCCCGCAAGGCGTTCGATATCGAACATCTGGGCGACCAATCAGCCATTGCGCTGACGAATCCCGAAGAGGACAGGCCCGATTCCATCGACACGTATGCGCCGAACATCACCGAAATCGTGGTGAAACCCGGTGAGGAGCCTGAACCGTACGAGCCGGTGGTGGGACTGGAACTGCCGCCCATGCAGACACCTGTGCTGTCCAGCGAGGCCGGGCTGTTCTCGTTGACGTCCGCAGACCTCAAGGATGTGCGCGTCTGGCGCGAGGCCCCAATCATCGAAATCCACGAGACCGTCGGGTCAAACGGCAAGATCAAGAAAGTGCGCAAACGTGTGGGCGGATCCGGATTATGGCATCAGGTGCCCGCATTCTGGACCGCGCCTACCGCCGCCCGCAAACGCAAGGAAGCCGACATCGACGAGACCGCGGAATATCCGCAATACGTGGTGCCGGATGACGCCGTGGTGATCCGCGAGGAAATCAAGGTATCCCGTGGAGGCACGTCCAGCGTGCAGCCGGTGTACATTCGTCCGGCGGAAAACACCCGCAAGATGCTCGACGAAATGGACAAAGCCCGCCATGCCGACCTGTGGCGCGTTCTGGTGGCCCTGTCCATCCGCAGGCTCGGACCGCCCACCGCACGCACCATCGCCAGTGCGTTCGGTACGTTGGATGCCATCGAACATGCCAGCGTGGACGAATTGTCCCAAATCGACGGTATTGGTCCGGAAATTGCGGAATCCGTAGTCACATGGTTCACCGCGGCCCGTGAGCCGGGCAATTGGCGCGGTGCCGTGCTTGACGCATGGAAGGCCGCCGGCGTAGGAGTCGGACAAGCCCAAGCCAGCGGACTACCACAGACATTGGCAGGCAAAACGGTCGTGGTCACCGGCTCGTTGGAAGGATTCTCCCGCGATTCCGCCAAAGAGGCCATCGTCCTGCGCGGAGGCAAAGCCGCAGGATCCGTCAGCAAGAAAACCGATTGGGTCGTCGTAGGCGAGAATGCCGGCTCAAAAGCCGCAAAAGCCGAGGAACTGGGCATCCCCATGCTCAACGAAGACCAATTCAAACAGCTGCTCGACACAGGAACAGTTGAATAATCGCCACACCATCTGGCAAGCCGTGCCGCGAACCGCTACTGTGGTACGCGGCATAAGGAGGAAGCATGAGCGACGAGCGCACCATCGAAGCGCGCATCTACGAACGGCTAAGCAAAGTGATTGACCCCGAACTGGGCAGGTCCGTCACCGACTTGGGCATGATCGCAGCCATTGACGCCACGCCAGTGGCAGGCGAAACCAACACGTACGACGTACGGGTGCGGGTCGAACTGACCGTGGAAGGCTGTCCGCTGTCGCAGACCATCACCAACCAGATCAACGGCGCGGTCGCCTCCTATTCCGATGCCACGTTGATTCCCAGCATCGACGTCGGCTCCATGAGCCAAGACAAACTCACCCAGCTGGTGGCCGGCCTCAAAGCGGAACGTAAACAGAACCCGTTCAACAAACCCGGCATCAAAACCCGCATCTTCGCCATCGCCTCCGGCAAAGGCGGCGTGGGCAAATCGTCTGTCACCGCCAATCTGGCAGCCACATTCGCGGCGCTCGGCTACGATACCGCCGCCATCGACGCCGACATCTACGGTTTCTCGCTGCCCAGGCTATTCGGCGTGCAATCACAGCCCACGAACCTCAACGGCATGCTCATGCCCGTCACCGCATGGGGTGTGAAACTGATCTCCATCGGCATGTTCGCCGACGCGGACAGAGCCATCCTATGGCGTGGTCCAAGACTGCAACGCTCCTTGGAACAATTCCTATCCGACGTATGGTGGGGCGAACCGGACGTATTGCTGCTCGACCTGGCGCCCGGTACCGGCGACATGGCGATTTCCGTGGCACAGGCATTGCCGAATGCCGAACTGGTGGTGGTCACCACACCGCAGCCATCCGCCTCCGACATCGCGGTACGGTCCGGCCTGGTGGCATTGCAGGTGCCGATGAAAGTTCGCGGCGTCGTGGAAAACATGAGCTACTACGAGCACAAAGGCGAGAAGCTACGCATCTTCGGCGAAGGTGGCGGCGCACGTGTATCCGAACAGCTGACCCACAGCCTCGGCTATGAAGTGCCACTGCTCGCACAACTCCCATTGGAGCCTGAACTGCGCGAAACCGGCGAAGCAGGCCGGCCCGCAGTCCTAACCAAAGAGGGCGCGTTGCGGTCGGACGGTATCGGAGAAACATTCAGGAATCTTGCCGAATCGCTGATGAGACTGCCTCAATAAAATCACCATACGGTTGGAGCGTTCCTCCAAAACAACACATCGGAATGCGACTCAGCCACGGAATACGGAATCCGTTATGAGACAAAACCGACGTAAATCGTGGGTCCTGTGTAATATCAGGCGCAGACACGGGGGCCGAATGGCTGAGAGGAAGCAACCGCTTCAACCGTATGAACGTATACCGGGTAATGCCGGCGCACGGACGTCTCTCTATTTCCCGTGCCTTGACGAAAAGAGAAAGGCACATATCCCATGACTGAAGAAAACCAGTCTTCCGCAGTTCGCAAACACAACAACAAGTGGCGCGTGGTCGATATCGTCGTCGCAGCCATCATCGCCGTCGCATCCGGCGTGATCTTCTGGGGCTGGGACATCGTCTGCACCGCGCCGCTGGCCCTCTTCGAGGCGGTGACTCCAGGCTTCGAAGGCCTGCTTAACGCTTTCTGGCTGTTCGCAGGCCCTCTGGCCGCCATCATCGTGCGCAAGCCTGGAGCCGCACTGTTCGCGGAAACCCTCGCGGCCGCGCTCGAACTCACCATGGGCAACCAGTGGGGCGTCGGCGGCTCGCTGATCGTCGGCATCGTGCAGGGCCTCGGCGCCGAAATCGGTCTTGCCATCTTCGCCTATAAGAAGTGGGACCTGCTGTCCACCACGATCTCCGGCGCACTTGCAGGCGTCGGCTGCGGCCTGTACTACTGGCTTACCAATCCGGCTTGGAGCGCGCTACGCGTCAGCATCTATCTGATCGCCTCCGCCATTTCCGGCGCGGTGCTCGCCGGCGCGGTGATGTACCTCCTGCAGGTGGCCATCGCCAAGACCGGCGTGCTCGACCGCTTCGAATCCGGTCGTACGCAGGAACTGGTCTGATTGTCCGATGCAAGCAAATCCCGCATCACATCAAGGTGGTGCGGGATTTTCTTGTGATGGCGCATCGCATGACAACGGCATACGAAACAACAGCATGACAATCAGAAGAAAGAACGACGAATGACCACTGACGTTCAGAACACAACAGCGGCCGGCGTGACCGCACATGATTGGGGATGGAGACACGCCTCACGTAAGGATTTCGCGCTACGACACGTCGACTTCAACATCAAACCGGGGGAGCGGGTACTGTTGCTTGGCGCGTCCGGCGCAGGCAAATCAACCCTGATGTCCGGTTTGGCCGGCGTGCTCGGTGGAGATGACGAAGGCGAGCAGGAAGGCGAGCTGCTCATCGACGGCGTCGACGCCAGACACGCGCGCGGACGTTGCGGGCTGGTGCTTCAGGACCCGGACTCGCAGACGATTCTCGAACGTGCCGGAGACGACACCGCATTCGGCTGCGAGAACCTGAGCCTGCCGAAAGATGAAATCTGGAACCGGGCACGAGCCGCCCTTGACATCGTCGGGCTCGACTACATGGCGTTCGACCGCTCCACACGAGGACTTTCCGGCGGGCAACGTCAGCGCCTCGCCTTGGCGGGCGTGCTGGCCATGCACCCTGGCCTGCTGCTGCTTGACGAACCGACCGCCAACCTTGACCCGGACGGTGTCAAGGAAGTGCACGACGCTGTCCGCCACGTCCTCGAACAAACCCATGAGACGCTGGTTGTGGTGGAACATCATATCGACGTGTGGCTCGACCTGGTCGACCGCGTCATCGTGCTGGGCAAACCCGAAGCCGATTCGAACGTCGGCGGCGTAATCGCCGACGGCACTCCAGACGAAGTGTTCGGCCACATGGGTCAGGTGCTTGCCGACGGCGGTGCGTGGGTGCCGGGCCGCACCATCGAAAGCCACGCGCCCAAACCGGAACAAATCCGGCAACCGCAGGACGTCGTGCTTTACACGCGGGATCTGAGCTTCGGCTATGATTTCCCGCTCGGCGAGCATATCGACCTCGAATTCCATTCCGGTGAGGTGACCGCGTTGACCGGCAGAAACGGCGTGGGCAAATCCACACTCGGACTCACTCTCGCAGGACTGCTCAAACCGATAGCAGGACGTGTATGCATGGCGGACGATCTGGTACCTCCCCATCGCGAAAACAATGTGATCACATGGAAAAGCCGCGACTTGCTGGGACGTATCGGCATGGTGTTCCAAGAGCCGGAACACCAGTTCGCCGCATCCACCGTGCGAGACGAGGTGGCCATCGGCCCCAAATCCATGGGCAAAACCGACGAGGAGGCGTATTCCATCGCCGACAGGCTGTTGGAACGCCTGAATCTTTCCCGCTTCGCCAAAGCGAATCCATTCACCCTATCGGGCGGTGAGAAAAGAAGACTGTCCGTGGCGTCCATGCTGGCTGCCGCGCCAAAAGTGCTGGTCATGGACGAGCCGACATTCGGACAGGATTTCACCACGTGGACCAGCATGGTCCAATTGATCGCCGGTGCGCGCGACCAAGGTTGCGCGGTCATCATGATTACGCACGATGAGCCGCTCATCGAAGCGCTGGGCGCACGCCGTATTTTGGTCAGAGAGGGGGAGTGACATGCTCGAAACCAACAAAAACAGTGGGCGCGACGGCAATGAAAAGCTCGAAACCATTACCGTGGTGCCACACAAGGAACGTCGTAACGAAACGAAGCCGGCGTCACCGTCATGGTTCGTGGCGAAAATCAACCCGGTAAGCCGTTTCATCGGTGCGTTGATCCTGTGCATTCCGATGTTCTTCACCCTCGATGTCGTTTCGGCATCCGTGGCGTTTGGTTTGGAAATGCTATTGTTATGGATCGGCGGAGTGGCTCCCTGGACGGTCTTGCGCAAGACATGGCCGGTATGGATAGCGGCCACAGGCAGCTTCGTTTCCGTGGCGTTGTACGGCAAGACATCCGGCACGGTGCTGGCCAATCTGGGCGGCATCATCGTCATCTCCCAAGGATCGCTCTATCTGGCGTTGGCCACATTCCTACGTGTCGCCGCAATCGCCGTGCCGGGTGTGATTCTGGCTTTGGGACTCGACCCGACCGATCTGGCCGACGGACTCGTGCAGATTCTGCGCCTGCCGCAACGTTTCGTATACGGCGGCCTTGCCGGCATGCGCATGTTCACGCTGCTGCAGGACGATTGGCGTGCACTCGGCCAGTCACGCCGCTCGCGTGGCCTCGGCGACGGCAGCACCATCAAACGCGTCTTCTCGCAAGCATTCAGCCTGCTCGTCGTATCCATCCGACGTGGAACGAAACTCGCCACCGCCATGGAAGCGCGCGGATTCGGATCCGACGCGCCACGAAGCCAAGCGCGCGAATCGAAACTGCATGCGGTCGACTGGCTGTTCTACGCCATCTGCATCGCGGTGCCGGCAATCGCGTTGGCCACCGCATACTACACCGGCTACTGGCATTGGGCGTTCAGCAACGTGTCCAACTAATGGATGATGATTCCCCAATCGGCAGCTAAATGAAAAAGCTCTCTGTCATACGTTCCAATCGGAATCGTATGACAGAGAGCTTTATTCTATTTCGGCAAGCCTTACACGGCTTCTTACTTGGCGAGCTTATCCAGCAGCAACGCTTCGGTGATGACGTTGTTCTTCAACGCCGGCAGGCTGATGGACTCGTTCGGGCTATGCGCGTTGGCCTTCGGATCCTCCGGACCGGTGACCAGCACCTGCGCCTTCGGGAAGATGCGCTGCAATTCCGGAATGAACGGGATGGAGCCACCCTCGCCCTTGTTGACCGGAGCCACACCGAACGCTTCCTCCATGGCGTCCATGGCGTCCTTGGTGGCCTCAGCGTTCGGATCCATGGCCCAGCCCATGCCGTTGTCGAGCTTGTCGACCCACACTTCGGCACCGAACGGCGCATGCTCCACCATGAACTTGGCCAACGCCTCCTGGGCCTCTTCCGGGCGCTGGTTCGGCGCGGTGCGCAAGCTCAGACGGAACGTGGTTTCAGGAGAGATGACGTTGAAGGATCCTTCCACCGGATGCGCGTCGAACCCGATGACGGTGACGCTGGGCTTCGTCCACAGACGCGCGGCGAGCGAACCGGTGCCGGCAAGACGATACGATTCGACGATGCCCGCGTCGGCACGCACAGTCGCCTCGTCCATATCACGCTGCAGGCCGCCAACCGGTTCCTCGGACGCAACGCCCGGCACGGCCAAATCGCCATTGGCGTCGTACATGGAGGAAATCAACATCGCAGCCAGCGTGTTTGCGTCAAGAATCGGGCCGCCATACTGGCCGGAATGCACCGGATGTTCCAACGCCTTGACATGCACATCAATATCGGTGTTGCCACGCAGCGACGTGGTCAGCGACGGAATCTCAGCGGACCAGTTGCCCGAATCGGCCACAATGATCACATCGGAAGCGAACTCGTCCCGGTGCTCTTCGATGAACGGAATGAAGCTCGGAGAACCCATCTCCTCCTCACCTTCGATGAACACCTTGATGTTCACCTTCAGATCGTCTTCAAGCGCTTTCAGCGCACCGGAATGAATGGCGATTCCACCGCCGTCGTCCGCGGCTCCGCGGCCGTACAGACGCGTGTCGATTTCAGTGCCGACGAACGGGTCGGTGTTCCATACGCTCGGATCCGGCACCGGCTGCACGTCATGGTGCGCGTACAGCAGCACCGTCGGCGCATCCTCGCTGACGTTTTTGGAACCGATGACCTCCCAAGCGCCCGGCGTGCCGTCGGGATTGTGCGACTGCACCACCTTCGTATCGACACCAACCTCGCGCAGCAGGTCCGCCACGAATTGCGCGGAACGCTTCATATGGTCCGCGGTGATGCCCTTCGCGGAAATCGACTGCAAGGCGATCTTCTGGTTCAACACGTCGACGATGCGGCTGAAATCCGACTCGACGCGCGTGCGAATCTCTTCGGCTCCTAAAGCTGTCATAATCCTTGATGCTCCCTATATATGCGTGTGTATTACGCGGATTGAATATCGTGTGACGAATGTCCATTGTATCCGTTCTTTGCAGACCGTCCGACCGCAGCTTGAATCGCAGCTTGAACCGCAACGCAGACGGCACCGCGGGCGGCATCGAGCGTCGATACGTCACCTTACGCTCTATAGGCATGAGTTTGTTTACCAAGAAGGAAGAACCGGCGCAGGAGAACGTCGAGAGCAAGGCTGCACAGCCGACCTCCGGCAAGGGCCGTCCGACCCCGAAGCGCAAGGACGCCCAGGCGCAGAATCTCCGTCCGCTGGTCCCCAAGGATCGCGACGCCAGCCGTAAGGCGGCCAAGGCCCGCATCCGCGAACGTGAGAACGCCGAATACGATGCCATGCAAAGTGGCGACATCAACCACATGCCGAAGTCGGAACGTCTGCCGTGGCGCATCTACATCCGTGACTACGTCGATGCCCGCTTCAATCTGGGCGAGTTCTTCATCCCGGTCGCGTTCATAATCCTGATCGGATCCATGGTCGTCACCTACAAGTGGCCTGCATTGGCGTTGCCGCTCATGCTGATCATGTATGTCTACTTGTTTGCCGTGATTATCGACGTGGCGGTCATGTGGCACAAGCTCAAGAAGAAGCTCATCGAGAAATTCGGTGAGCAGTCCGTGGCCAAGGGCATGCGTTCCGGTTCCTATGCGTGGAGCCGTGCCATCCAGATTCGCCGTTGGAGGCTTCCGAAGCCTCGTTACCCGAAGCGTGGACACTGGCCGGAGTGATCGGTATCGAGAACCGCCGGTGATTTTTCAAGCCGTCAGCGAACAACTGACGGCTTTTCCATTACCATGGAAAACGATTGCTCGCATCGAACAAAAGCTCACTTCACGTGCGTGCAAACGAATCAATGAGGAACGAATTGGGATTCAATATGGTTCAACAGCATTTCGACATCGCTATCATCGGAGCCGGCCCCGGCGGTTACTCTACGGCACTGCGTGCCGCGGAACTCGGCAAATCGGTGGCGTTGATCGAACGTGACGGTACGCTCGGTGGCACATGCCTCAACCGCGGATGCATCCCATCGAAGGCATTGTTGACCGCCGTGCATAGCGTCGAAACCATCCATAACGCCGAACGCATGGGCATCAACGCCACGCTGCAGAGCATCGATTTCGGCAGATTACGTGATTTCCGCGTCTCCACCGTGGAAACGATGACGAAAGGGCTGACGGGCCTGCTGGCGCATCGCGGCGTCACCGTATTCCGCGGTTGCGCGGCATTGCAGAACGCGCATACAGTACGTGTCACGCCGGCTGAGGGGGAGACGCAGGTATCGCGGTCCGTGGAAGCCGGCGTGTTCGAACCGGTTGAAACGGAACTTGCGATCGATGCCGACGACATCGTGTTGGCAACCGGATCGCGTCCGCTTGCGTTGCCTGGAAATCCGTTCGCCGGCGCGCTGATCGATTCCACCCAGGCGTTGGAGCTGAATACCTTGCCCTCCAGCGCGGTGATTATCGGTGCGGGTGCGGTGGCATTGGAATTCGCGTCGCTGTGGAATGCCGCCGGTTGCGAAGTGACACTGCTGATTCGTAAGGACCGCGTGCTGTCCACATGGGAACGCCGTGCTTCGATGACGCTGACACGTGAGCTGAAACGCAGGGGAGTGAACGTGATCGCACGCACCGCGGTGGACCGTGTCGACACTGGCGCGAACCTAGGGGCCACTGTGCACTATCGGCAGGGCGATTCCGATGAGGACCGCACCGCTTACGGCGAAGTGGTGCTTGCCGCCATCGGACGTGTGCCCAATACCGACGCCGACTGGTTCCGCTCCAGCGGCCTGAAGCTCGACGAACGAGGATACGTGACCGTCGACGGATACGGACGGACGAACCTTGATGGCGTGTGGGCGCTGGGAGACATCACTCCAGGTCATGCGCTGGCCCACCGCGCCTTTGAACAAGGCATCACCATCGCTGAGAAAATCGCCGGAGCCGATCCAAAACCCGTGATTGACGACACCGTGCCACAGGTGGTGTTCTCTTTCCCCGAAGCAGCAAGCGTCGGATTGACGCTCGACCAGGCAAAAGCGCGCGAAGACGTGGTCGAGCCGAAGGAGACGGCATACCCGATGCTGTCCAACGCGCGCATGCTGATGAGCGGGGAAGGCGGATCGATGACCGTCGTCAGCGGTGCGTTTGCGAACAATCCTGATATGCAGGTGGTGTTGGGCGTGCACATCGTCAGCCCAATCGCCAGTGATTTGATAGCGGAAGCCGAACAGTTGGTCGGCAACCGTGTCCCGCTTGCCGATGCGGCACGGCTCATCCACCCGCATCCCACGTTCAGCGAGACGCTCGGTGAGGCGTTGCTGAAAGCGGACGGACGCCCGCTGCATACGAGATAGGCGGAGTAGAATAGCGCAGTCGCACCATAAATGGCATGGTTCCTGATAGACTATCGTCCCAGTGTGTGTAACCGAACCGTCAAGCGAGGAAGTCGATGGCAGATAAAGCAGAGAAAAAGAAGCAGAAGAAGCAAGGCACCATCAACCAGATCATCCAGATCTTCAAATACACCCAAGCTGAGGATAAGGCGCTTCCGTGGCTGTGCGGTGGCGTGTTCGTGGCACCGATTATCGTGTTCGTCGTACTGGGCGTCATATTCAAGTGGCATGTGTTCAGCTGGATCCTGTTCATGATTCTTGCCGTCATGCTGGGCGTGCTGTTCGCCACCATGATGCTCACCAAGCGTGCCGACAAGGTCGGCTACGCCAAGATCGAAGGTCGTCCCGGTGCCGCAGTAAGCGTGCTCGGCAACATCAGCAAGGCCGGCTTCAACTTCCCCCAGGAACCGGTGTGGATTGACCCGAAGACCAAGGACGCCATCTGGCGCGGTACCGGTTACAACGGCATCTATCTGCTGGGCGAAGGCGATTACAATCGCGTCAAGCGAGCCATGGATCGTCAGGAGCAGCGCATCAAGGGCGTGACCGCCGGCTCTGAAATCCCGGTCTACCGTATGTACGTCGGCACCGGCGCAAACCAGACCCGCCTCAAGGACGTGCGCAAGACGCTGCTCAAGTTCAAGAGCTACCAGCCGACCCATCACAAGAACAAGCTGATGGCCGCCATCCATCCGAGGACTCGTTTCGTGCTCACCAAGACCGAGCTCACGGTGCTCAACGAGCGTCTGCGTACCCTGCAGCTGAAGAACGGCATGAGCGTGCCGAAGGGCGTCGACCCGATGCATCCGCAGCGCGTGAGCCGTCGCGCCATGCGCGGCCGCTGACGGTGGAATCGCATTATTCCGTTGAAAAAGCTCCAATCGCGTCGTGCGATTGGAGCTTTTCCTATATTCGAAGCCATACGTGTCCATTAATTGACACGCCGCTGAAGGGCGTGACGCGACCGTTCGTAACACTTGAATCCCCATTTTTCGCGAAATCGCACTTCGAATATGTCATTACGAAACATTCTCGTAACCCAAATGGCGAGTGAGCGAAACTCGCGACCATAGACTAATAGCCTGTAAGTAACTTATTCGAAAGGAGCGGTCCCGTGACTGCACTTGAAACCAAGGCTGATGCTGAGGCCCTTATCAACAAGGAAGGCATTGAGTATGTCTCCGTTCGCTTCACCGATCTGATCGGTGTTCAGCAGCACTTCACCGTGCCGGCAAGCGAATTCCTGAAGGACGCCTTCACCGACGGCATGCCGTTCGATGGCTCCTCCGTGGAAGGCTTCCAGGCCATCAACGAGTCCGATATGAAGCTGGTGCCGGACGTTTCCACCGCATTCATCGATCCGTTCCGCAAGCACAAGACCCTCGACGTGGCATTCTCCATCGTCGACCCGCTGACCGACGAGCCGTACTCCCGCGACCCGCGTCAGGTTGCCGGCAAGGCCGAGGCTTACCTGAAGTCCACCGGCATCGCCGATACCGCTTCCTTCGCTCCGGAAGCCGAGTTCTTCATCTTCGACAAGGTGCGTTTCGAGAACAGCATGCAGCGCTCCTTCTACGAGGTGGACTCCATCGAGGCTCCGTGGAACTCCGGCATTGACACCGAAGATGACGGCACCCCGAACATCGCCTTCAAGAACCGCGTCAAGAAGGGCTACTTCCCGGTTCCGCCGATTGACCACACCCAGGACCTGCGCGACGACATGGTCGCCAACCTGCAGAAGGTCGGCCTGATTCTCGAGCGTTCCCACCACGAGGTGGCAGGCGCTGGCCAGCAGGAGATCAACTACCGCTTCAACTCCCTGCAGCATGCAGGCGATGACCTGATGAAGTACAAGTACGTCGTCCACGAGACCGCTGCCCTCGCTGGCAAGGCCGCTACCTTCATGCCGAAGCCGATTGCAGGCGACAACGGCACTGGTATGCACTGCCACCAGTCCCTGTGGAAGGACGGCAAGCCGCTGTTCTACGATGAGAAGAACTACGGTGGTCTGTCCGACCTCGCCCGCTGGTACATCGGCGGCCTGATCAAGCACTCCTCCTCCGTGCTTGCCTTCACCAACCCGTCCCTGAACTCTTACCACCGTCTGGTCCCGGGCTTCGAGGCTCCGGTCAACCTGGTGTACTCCGCTCGTAACCGTTCCGCCGCCATCCGTATTCCGCTGGCCGGCACCTCCCCGGCTGCGAAGCGTATCGAGTTCCGCGCTCCGGATCCGTCCTGCAACCCGTTCCTCGCCTTCTCCGCACAGCTGATGGCAGGCTTGGACGGCATCCTGAACCACATCGAGCCTCCGGCACCGGTCGACAAGGATCTGTACGAACTGCCGCCGGAAGAGCATGCTGGCATCAAGCAGGTTCCGAGCTCCTTGGCTGAGGCCATGGACGCACTTGAGGAAGATCACGACTTCCTCACCGCAGGCGACGTCTTCACCGACGACCTGATTGACACCTGGATCAGCATCAAGCGTGGCGAGATTGACCAGGCTCGTCTGGCCCCGACCCCGCTGGAGTACGAGCTGTACTTCCACATCTGACGGCCGCATAGGGCGGAACATAGCCGGCAGTAGGGCTTTCGCGGTATCCAGAATAGCCCACTGCACCTATGCTGCACCTATGGTGTTCTGAAGAACCCCACTTCGTCCACAATCGGACGCAAGTGGGGTTTCCTTATGCGTGCCAGGCGGGCAGCGCGTCGAGCCAGGCGTCCAGGTCGGCGCGGCGGATGCGCATGGTCGTGCTGCCAGCCATGCGCGCCTTCAGCAGTCCGTTGCGCACGTTGGCCCGGATGATTTTGGCCGGCACCCCGGTAAGGGCCTCGGCCTCCGGCACGCCCAGCAGGGGGCGGTCGGTGATGGGGACGTAGGGCTTTTTCTTGGCGCCGTCCGGCTCCGGATCGGTCTCCGGGTCGGCGATTGGCTTCTTCGAATATGTCATACCAACCGCTATGCGTCCCCGCGCGACGCATAGCCACATGGTATGGGAACATCACAATCACGATTCATGGAAAAGGCGTCGGCCATGCTGGCCGTGCTGGCATGCCTGCTGGCCGCGTTCATTACGCCGCCGGCCCACGCGGCGGCGGCGTACGACATCTCGCAGGTCGGCGGCGCATGGTTCCAATCCGTGACCGACCGGAACGGCAACAATCTGGTCGGCGCGACCGTCGACGCGAACGGCCAATACTTCGACGTGACCATCGGCATTCGCATCGACCGGATGGAAACCCTGCACGAAGGCGACACGGTGGATGTCGAATTCGCCACGTCCGGCCACTATTTGGCATGGCATTTCGGATTGAACGGTGGCATCAAGGCATCCTCCATCGTCAATTCGGATGGCAGGATGCTGTTCACCGCACGCAATAGCGGCAACCATCTGTATTTGACCCGTACGGGAGAGCCGGCCTTGGGACGGTTGAAAGCGTCCGTCAGCTTCCATTCCCAGTGCTGGAGCAACGATTTGGCGTACGATTCGACCACTTGGCGGATTGTGGACACCGGGTCGAAGGTCACGTTCGCCAACCGGAAGATTGTTATAAAACCGTGCACGTCGGGCACGGGCGGTTTTGGAGGATACGGGTCGGAGGATATGGCTTCGAACGGCAATCGGCTGTTGATGCAGGTTTGGATCCGCAATTGCGCGACCGTCTACCAGATCGCCAATGGCAAGCCCGTCACCACACCCTCCGGAGACATGGTCGTCTGGCTCCATCTGACCCGTGAACTGGGCGGCGGATTAAGGAACATCACCATTGAGAGTCGGCAGGGGCTGGTGTTTCCGTACGACGAGAAAACCCCCGGCGACAGGGATAAGCGCATAACCTACGATTATCCGCTGAAAACCATCAGCAAGAATGTGACGACCTTCGACCAGGCCATGGCGGGCTTGAATCCGGGGGAGAGGGCCATCATGGTGGACGGCGACGACTATTACATGGCCATGAACATGGGGTCGCGCAACGGCGACGACCACACCCTCCGTCCCACGCTGCACAATGATGCGGATGAGGTGAGCCGCGCCTACTATGCGAACGCGCGAGGCGTGTGGGATGTCGCCCAACTGCAGCTTTTCGCCGACTTCACCGACCTGACCGTACCGAACCGGTATCGGGTCGAATGGGCGGTCAGCGCGGACGGTACGCGCACGGGCGCGTTCACCTATCGTTACAATCCGCCCGACCCGTCCCTCGGCTCAAGCCAGTCGGGTATCCGTTACGAGCCGAACGACGGACAGGGGGACGCCTATCTGACGGTCGGCGACCCCGATACGACGGTCGCCGCCGCGCCGGCCGGCACGTTCACCGGCACCGGTCTTACTTTCGTCGGGTGGAACACCGAACGGGACGGGTCCGGCCGGACCGTCATGCCCGACGATATGATCGCCTACCCGAAGGAGGGCAGCATCCTGACCCTGTACGCGCAGTGGAAGCGCATTCCCGAAACCGTCCTGCCCGATACGGGCGGCCATGCCGGCGCGTCGGCGCGAATTCTCGCGGGGGGGGGGCTTGCCGTATTCGGCGGACTCGTCCTCGCATCGCTTGCGGAACGCAGGAGACGCCATATGGTCTGACCCGCATCACGCCCGCCATGGAAAGGAGGGCGTGACATGCGCCGTCTGAAAACCCTTATCCCCATCCTGCTGCTCGTCGGCCTGCTGTGCGGCCTGTGTCCGAGCATGCTGGCCGTACGCACCGCCCACGCCGACCAGACCGACACAAGCACGACGCAGGCCGACATGATGAAGGGTGACGTTCCACAACCCGCCGCGAAGAACGCCGATACGGACGAGCCGATGCCGTTGACGGACGCGGACGTGGCGATCCAGTCCGCCCAGGTGCCTGATGATGCGATCGCCAGCGGCACGGCCGGCACCTGCCTGTTCTACATCACACCCGACCTGCGGATGGTCGTCACGCCGGCGGACGGCACGAGCGGCGTCCTGCCGAACCTGTCCGCGAACAAGGATTGGCCGTGGTACCGGTACGCCGCCTACATCAGGACCGTCCGGTTCGACAGGGGCGTCAGAACGGGCGACTCGCTGAACTGGGCGTTCTCCAACGGCAGTACGGGCACGAACGCGTACAATCAGCTGGAAAGCGTGGACTTCACGAATCTCGACGCCGGCGACCTGACCCAAATGCATGGAATCCTCGCCTATGACAGGACGCTCACCGAAGTGAACATGAACATGCTGAACGCGGTCCAAGTCACAGGCATGGGCGAGGCATTCCGCGCCACCGGCATTACCGGACTGGACCTTACGGCGATCAGTGACGCGAAACTGGTCGACGTGGGTACCCTGTGCTTATCCTGCCACAGTCTGCAAGCAGTCACGACCGGGTGGACGATGCGCAACGTCACCACCGCATGGAACATGTTCAGCGATTGCATCAACCTGACCCAGATCGATGCTCAGAACTGGCGGTTTGGACGGACCGACAATCTCGGTTTCATATTCAATAACTGCTCCAGCCTCAAGACGTTGGATGTGAGCAGGTGGAATGTGGGTAGCGTTTCCAACCTGGACTATACGTTCGGCGGCTGCACCAGCCTGAAGACATTGGACGTGTCCGGTTGGAACACGGCGAAGGTGACCGACATGACCGGCATGTTCGCGCTAGATTCGAATCTCACCCAGCTGGATGTGTCCGGTTGGAACACCAGTAAGGTCACCAGTTTTGAGGGCATGTTCGCCTACTGCACCAGCCTTACGAAACTGGACGTGTCCGACTGGAATACCGGCAAGGCGACCAACATGGACAGCATGTTCAAAGAGTGCAGGAGCCTCACCCAGCTGGATGTGTCCGGTTGGGATACGGGAAAGGTCGCCACGTTCAGCGGCATGTTCCAAAACTGCTGCCTTCTTGCAGCGCTGGATGTGTCCGGCTGGAATACGCGGAACGTGACCAACATGTGTAACATGTTCCAATACTGCCACCTTCTCGCAGCGCTGGATGTATCCGGCTGGGATACAGGAAAGGTCACCACGTTCGGCGGCATGTTCAATGAGTGCTGGAAACTCACTCAGCTGGATGTGTCCGGTTGGGATACGAGGAACGTGACCAGCATGGGTAACATGTTCCGATACTGTCGCCTTCTCGCAGCGTTGGATGTGTCCACATGGGACACTGGCAGGGTCACGGACATGAACTCCATGTTCCGTGAGTGCTCGAAGCTTACCGTACTGAATATCGGCAAATGGGATACTTCCAACACAACCAACATGCGCCAAATGTTCGCGGACTGCTCACAGCTCACGGCCTTGGACGTAGCCGGTTGGGATACCAGCCGGGTGGCTTATTTCGACAGCATGTTCAATGGTTGCTCGAAACTCAAAGAGTTGGCCGTGTCGCACTGGAATACCGCTAACGCGATCTCACTGTCCAACATGTTCTCAGGCTGCTCGAAGCTCACCGTATTGGATTTGAACGGTTGGGACACATCCCATGTGACGACCATCAGCAGCATGTTCTACGGTTGCCACGGATTGCAACGCGTTGAACTGGCAGACTGGAATACATCCAACATGACGGACATGAGTTACGTGTTCCATGAGACGTGGCTTTCGTGGAATCCCGACATGAGCCGTTGGGACACATCCCATGTGACGACCATGAGGGAGATGTTCGTCAACGCGGGACTGTCCGGCACGTTGGACCTGACTGGCTGGAATACGGACAATGTGACCGACGCGGCCGGCATGTTCCAGTTGAACGGCAACCTGACGCGCATCCTCGTGTCCGACAAGTGGACCAATGCGGGCTTCGTTCACGATACGAACGTGTTCAAGGATTGTCAGAAGCTTGTCGGCGATGACGGACGGGGCCTCGCATACGACGCGGCGAAAACGTCCGGCGAATATGCCACGCCCCACACCGGCTACCTGACATCGACCACGGAAGGCAAAAAACGCCACGTCGTCACCTATTTGGACTGGAACGGAAACACCATCACCACACGATCCATTCAAAACGGCACGTCCGGCGCGGACATCGGATTGGACGCGACCACATGGCTTGCCGACCCGCAAGCGAATTTTGATCCCCAGAGCAGCACTGAGCATGGACGTGAACAGCAGGGCCGCGATTGGGGGGATGGGCGATACCACACGTATGCGGGTCAGCTGACGGTCAAGGTCGAAGCGAAGATGAACTGCACGCAAGCCAACTACGCATGCCACGCGGGCATATACGACAGGAACAATATCGGAGAGAACCTTGCATGGCATTACACGCTGAACTGTCCGAAAGGCGAATCCTGTCCCTTGAAGACCGGTTATGAGAATCTCGGCATCACCGACCATCGTCACGCGGCGTGGAGCGCGATCGGCGGATGCCCGTGGTCGGGCTGCGGCACCGCCTACTTCCCGTACCAACAGTATACGCAGGTGGATCCCACCACGCATCGTAGCCTCGCCCGTGACGGCTACACGTTCACTGGCTGGAGCAAGGACGTGTCGCATGTGACCGGCGACATGACGGTTCAAGCCCAATACAGGCCGGTCCGATATACGGTCGACTATGATGCGAACGGCGGTACCGGTTCGATGCCGGCCAACACGCTCGCCTACGACCGGCCGCAGGCGTTGCCGGCGATCGGATTCACGAAGGCGGGCTACAGTTTCGCCGGCTGGAACACGCGGAAGGACGGTTCGGGCAAGACGTTCACCGACAAGCAGATCGTGTCCAACCTGCTCACCCATGAGAACGCGGCCGGCACGCTGTACGCGCAGTGGGCTCCCACCCCGCCCATCGTCACCGTCGTCTTCCACATCAACGACGGCGGGTCGGATGAGACCGTGAAACGCGTGTGGGCGTCCAACAATCTCGCGATGAAGACCATCGGCCTGCCTTCCGGCTGGTCGAACGACGGGTTCGCGCTCCGCGGCTGGAATCTGAAGGCCGACGGCACGGGCGTCGAATACGAGGCCGGCGAAACACTGTACGGACGATTGACCGCCGAAACGACCGACCTGTACGCCGACTGGAACGGCCTGCAAACCCGACTGCCCGACACTGGCGGCATCCTCCGTCGCGGCCTGGCCGGACTCCTGCTCGCAGGCGGGGGGCTGGCATTGTGGACGGTCGGACGACGACGGCGTACGGAATGAGAAAGAGGCCCGCATCACGCTAGCGTGGCTTGCGACGATGCGGGCCTCGCATTTGCCCGTGCCCTGTCGCGCTGTGCCTGCTGGTGGCCGAGGCGTTCCATCTTCTCGTGGAGCGGCCCGCGACCATGCCGTCGAGAAGGCTAGGAAGATGGAAAGAGGTCCCATCCATGGAGGATGGGACCTCTTTCATCGACGGGGAATCACCACCAGACCTCGCCGCCCGGAGCGGTGGAGCATTCGCCCGTGATGGACGTCGTGCAGCCGGAAGTGGATGGGATGCTAGGCGTTCCCCCTGTGGAACCGCCGTTGCCGGTGGAGGAGGACGAGCCTCCATTGCCTCCCGACGCGCCGCCCCCGTTGCCGGAGGAGGCCGCACCGCCGGAATACGACCATCCGCCGGTGGAGCCGGTGGATCGGCCGGCGGACGCCGTTCCGCCCGAATACGAGCTTGACGAGTATCCCGACCCGTCGGCCGCCTGCGAGCCGCCCGACGCGGCCTGGGCCTGGGTCTCCTGTTCGGCCCTCGCCTTCGCCTCGGCGTCCGCCTTCTCCTTCGCCGCCTTCGAGTCATTCACGGCCTTCACGGCCTTGGCGATGGCTTTGGCGTCACGCGCTTTGACGGCCTTGGTCAGCGCCTCGCGGGTCTTATCATCCTGGACCTTGCCGTCCGTGGCCTTGTACAGGGCCTCCGCGTCATCGACGGTCTTATCGAGCCTGGACGCCTCGACCGCCTTGGCCGCCGCGTCCAACGCCTTCACATCCGCCTTGACCGTCTTCACGGCCTTGCCGGCCTTCATGGCGGCCGCGTCCAGGCCGGCGGCCTTGGACGCGTTGCACCTGACCATAGCCGGGAGCTCCGCCTCGGCGGCCTTGCTGAGCGTGTCTACCGTCCTCGCATTCTTCACGCTCTTCACGTCCGTCCTCAACGCGGCGACGATGCCGTCCGAGCCGAGCAGTGCCCTGTACGCCTTCACGGCCTTGGTCTGGTCCGCCACGGCCGACTGGCACGCCTGGCGCGCCACCGACATCTTGTGGCCCTCATACGCCCTGTATCCGTATACGCCGCCGATGGCCAACGCGGCGACCGCCACGATGGCCACGACGACGATGATCGGCCTGCGGTTCCTCCTTTCCGGGACCTCCGGATTTCCTTCCTCGTCCATGTCCATACATTCCTTTCACGATTCTTCGTTTTCCCCTCCAGTCTACCAACCGGAGGCTTCGTTACACCGGCCCATGCGTCTCCGCAAGCGCGACACACCGCTTTCTTGGTGAAAATTCCGACGAAAAATCCCCCGACCGAAAAGGGGGATATTCACGCCCGCCGACGGACGATACGGCGCGACCATGACCGCATCCTTCACCTACCACGACACGGGGGAATCCGTGCCCGACACGTTCAAAGGCGTCGTCGGATTCAACGACCTCGACGGACGCGACGACCAGCCCGACCTGCTGGCGGAAGGCGTCGAACTGCTGTCCGGCTTCGACGGTGCGTACCGTCTGAAGGACGCCGAACTCGCGGAATACGGCACGAACGGTTTCTCCGGCATCAAACGGGACGCGGGCGACGAGTCCAGGATGAACGAAAGCCCCCAGATCCTCCACCGGCTCACCGCCACCTGGAGCGGAAGCTCCTTCGCATTCCGCTACAGCGCCATACCGCCGAAGGCGGACCCATATATCGACCCGTGGGGCACCTTCGGCCCGTCGGTCGACGCGGGCGATCTGCGTTGGACGCTCAACGCGAAGGCCGTGGACAAAGAGACCGGGACCGTGCTGAGGACATGGTCCGGGACGGTTCTGCGCATCGGCGACAAGTGGGGCATCCGGCCACCGGAGATCGGAGGATACCGGTACGCGGGGCTTGCGGCAGGCAGCGACGCTCTTTCCGGCACCGAGACCTCGACGGGGCTGAGGAACCGTCTTGTCGTTCTCGAATACGTGCCGAACCCGACCACCATGCCCGACACGGGAGGCAGTGGCCATGCCGGCCATATGCCGTCCATCGTCGGCGCGGCCGGTCACCGCCGCGGCTCTGGCGCTTGCCGTCATGGCCCGCCGCCGGGGCGGACGGCGCGCGGTCTGAACGGGGACGCATGACCCGCGCCATGAACGACATCAGAAAAGGCATACCATATATTCCCTCCGACCCCGGTTTCTACCGTGAGGACGGTCCCGTCGACTGGCTGCGCACGCAGGAGGGCGTGTGGCTCCGTTCCACGTTCCCATTCAACGCGCGTTGGACGCTGGACGCCTCGCGCATGGGACCGCGTCCGTTCATGGCGGACTTGGAGCCGATCGGGTTCGGGGACCTCGACCAGTACGGCGGCGTGTCCGGCGACGTGGGCTTCTGGTTCGACGACCGCGGGCCCCTGCTGTGGCTACGCACCATCGAGGGGATCTAGCTGGTCGCGGACATGGAGGCGCCGTACTGGTGGACGTTGGACGTGAACAACATGCCCGCGGTGGACATGGCGCGTCTGCGGCCGGCCACGTTGGCTGAGGCCGTGGAGCTGTGCGCCGATTACGATGACATGCCCGCCATTCGCGGGCCTTTGGACACGTACGACGGCATCGCGGCCACATTCGGGGAGTAGGCGGATACGGAAGCGCCCCGGGGTCGATGTGAACGGTTCCGGGGCGCTCTTGCGTGCGCGGGGTCTGGGTCACTGCAGGGTGAATTCGTGCGTGAACTTCTGGCCGGACTTGTCGAATCCGCCGGTGAACTCCAAAGTAACCGGGTTCTCCTCGTCGACAAGCCGGAAGCCCTCCAGGATGCCAATGGAGGAGCCGGGTTGGACCTCCTGATTGGCATCGGCGAGCTCGATGTAACAGGGCACGTTCTCCACCGACCTGCAACCCGTGACAGGCTGTTTGAAGAAATACGCGCTTTCAAGCTTGCGGCCGTTCTGGTACGCCTCGACGTCGACAGCCCGAAGAGGGGAGATGGAGGTCGACGATTCGTTTCCGACACCATAGGCAACGACGATTCCTGGAGCGCCATCGTTCAGAACGGTGTTCCTTGTCACGGAATTGACGCGGATATGGATCTGATCGTTCCAGATGTCGCCCTCCGGCTTTTCCTTGGTCCTCGGCTTCTCGTCGGCCTCGGCGGAGGTGGCCGTTTCGTTTGCGGCGCTTTCGCCCAGATCGTCCATGAAGGCCTCGCCGTATGCGGTCCACGTGACGGCGAACACGATCAATGCGACCACGGCCACGATGGGCGCGGCCACCGCCAGCCGTCCGGACGCATAGCACCTTTCCGAGAAGCCACGGGCAGTCCGCGGCCGTTCTAAGGAAAGGAGAGACTTAATGGTCTCCCATATCAATGTCAAGCGTCTGGCCGCGATGTGCGCGGCGGCGGCGAGCCTGTCCACGTTCGGCCTGGCCGGTTCGGCCATGGCCGTCGAGACGCCGACCACGAGCGATACCGGCACCGCATCCATCACATTGAACGCCGCCCAAGGCAACACTTTGGTCGGCCACACGTTCGACTTCTACCGGCTCGGCTCGTACGGCGACATCACCGCCAGTACGACCGGCACGGACGTGAAGTCATTGACCGTGAACAAGATCGACGACGCGTCCGACAAGTGGATCGCCGCCGCCAACACCAAGGCCGGCATCACCGACCTGCAGGGCTTCGACGCGGCCGGCGACCTGGCCCACGTCGGCAAGGACGGCGAGCCGACCGGCACCGTGCAGGGCCAGCTGCGCGAGGCCGCCAAACAGCTCGCCGCCTCCGCGTCCGCCAGCAAGATCACGGCCGTGAAATCCGTGCCCGGCACGGGCACCACCATGACCGTGTCCGACCTGCCGAACGGCCTGTACCTGATCGTCGACTCCGACGGCGTGCCCATGATCGTCGGCACGCCGATCCAGGGCACCAAGACCCTGAACGGCGTGACCCTCGGCACCCTGACCGTCAAGTCCAAGACCACCAAGATCGACAAGACCGTGTCCAAGGACCGCAACAACAAGGGCACGTTCATCGACTCGAAGGCCGGCGACACGGAGGACTCCGCCTCGTTCACCGTGGGCGAGACCGTGGACTTCAAATACGTGCTCACCCTGCCGAACATGCAGGCCGCCACCCAAACCGTCGCCAAGGACACCATGAACGGCCTGACACTCGCCGGCGACCCCGCGTTCGCCATCGGCGGCAAGGCCGTGACCCCGACCGTCGCCAAGGGCAAGGACGGGTTCACCGCCACGTTCGACCAGGCGTTCATCAAGGCCAACAGCGCCAAGCAGGTGACCGTCACCTACAAGGCGGTCGTGACCAACGCGAAGCGCGCCGCCCAGGCGTCCAATACGGCGGCCATCTCGACCACGTTCTACGACGGCACGGCCGCCTCCAAGACCACCGTCGATTCGAACGACACCGCCACCGTGAGCGCCTACGACGTGAACATCAAAAAGACCGACTGGAACGGCAAGCAGGCATTGCAGGGCGCCGGCTTCAAGATCCAGAACAAGGACACCGGCAAGTGGATGAAGCAGGATCCCAAGACCGGCTCCTGGACCTACGTCGACACGCAGGGCGAAGCATCGCAGTTCCTTACCGGCGAGAACGGCCAGCTGAACATCGCGGGCCTCGGCGCGGGCAACTACCACGTCGTCGAATCCAAGGTCCCGGACAACATGACCAGCCTCGTGACCGTCGAGTTCGACATGAACATCACCGACGGCGGCAAGGTGTCCACCAGCGCCGACACGAACAAGCTCATCACCGGCCAGCCCACCGGCGACAACAAGTGGACCATCACCGTGAGGAACATCGACGCCCTGACCGAACTGCCGCAGACCGGCGGCCTGCTCGGCAACACCATGATCGGCGTGGTCGTCATCGCCATGGCCGGCGGCGTCGCGTACCTGACCGTGCGGTCCAAGCAACGCCGCGAGGCGCACGCGCTCTGATCCGGGACGCATGACGTCCGTCATGATTGATGCGGACGAAGGGAGGCCCTCCATGACCAAGACGGACACGGAGGGCCTTCCCTCGTTCTGGGAGGCCGTCTCGGGCGGTCGGGCGGAGGCGCGCCGGCGGCGGCTGGAACGCCGCGACAGGCTCATGGCACGCCTGTACGTGCTGCTCGCCGCGCTCCTGGTGGCCGTCGGGCTCACGGTCGTCTGCACGCCGCCGCTGAACCAGTGGCTGAACGACGGGCGGCTGACGGCCTCCGCCCGGGCCGCGCAGGCCGAGGCGGCCGTCCGGACGGATTCGGACACGGCGCTCGGGGCGGCGGAGGCGTACAACCGGCGGCTCGCGGCCCAGCAGGTGCAGATCGGCGAGGTCGTCCGCGCGGACGGCTCGCGCGACGCGGACTTCCATGACGACGCGGAATACCAGAGCCTGCTCCGGTCGGACGCCACGGGGACCATGGGCGTGCTGTCGGTCCCCGCGATCGGCGTGGAGCTGCCGATACGCCACGGCACGGGTTCGGACGTGCTGGACGACGGGTTGGGGCATGTGCACGGCACGTCGCTGCCCGTGGGCGGCAAGTCCACCCGCACCGTCATCAGCGGGCACACGAACATGGAGGGCAGAACCCTGTTCACCCGGCTCGACGAACTCAGGAAAGGCCAGACGTTCGCCATCGGCGTGTACGGCCGTGTCCTGCATTACCGGATCGTGGACATCCGCGTGACGAGCCCGTCGGACACGGAGGCGCTCGGGATCCGTCCGGGCCGCGACCTGGCCACGCTGCTGACATGCACGGACACGGGCAACACGCGCCGCCTGCTCGTCACCGGGGAACGGTACACGCCCGCGGCGGGCGAGGCCGCGCAGACGGACATGCGTGCGGCGCGCGACGGCGCGCTGGCGTGCGCCGGGGGTGTGGCGTTGGCCGGGATCGCCGTGGCGCGACGCGACCGTGAACGGCTCTGCCGCCATACGTCGGACGCGTTCAGGCCGGGGGAGCGGCGGAGCTAAGGCTCCGGGACGTCCGCATGGGTTCCAGCGGTTGCCCTTCGAGCGGTTGTGCGTTTTGCACAGCATCCGGCGGTTCGATTCGTCGGTCGCCCCGCCGCGGCTCCATGCGGTGACGTGGTCGGCGTCCATCTCGGACTCCCTGTAGATGCGCTTCTCGAGATTCGGCTGGCCGGACGCCGCGCACATCGGGCAGTTCGAGACGCCTGCGGCCTTCGCCGCGTCGGTCTGCCTCCTGTACACCGCCTTGGTCGTCCTCTTATCGAACACGCGCACGTTCAGCAGCCTTTTCTCGGTCTCGCCGCCAAGGATGTATTCGATGACGCCGCGCTTGTCGGTGACCTGCGGGTCGGCCATCAGCTCCTCGAGGCGCCCGTCCACGGCCCGCTTTGAATACGCCTGTTTGTGGTATGTCCCGTACAGCCGTCCCCACTCCTGGCCGCGCATCTCGGAACCCGTGTAGTCGAACACACATATGATGATGGCGCGTTCACAGTCAAGGTCTCCGACTTCGGGCTCGCCAAGGAGAAGACCTCGGACCTCACGAGCACGGGCTCCGCGATGAAAGGCTCCATAATAGATCCGGCCCTGGGGTCGTTCAGGGACTTCGGCCTGGTCAACGACATATACGAGGTCGGCTTCATCCTCAACTACATCCTCACCGGCAAGGAGAACCTTGTCACCGATGGATCGCGGCTGGGCTCCATCATCCAGAAATGCTCGACCACCAACTCCGCCGACCGGTATCAGACGGTGCGGGACATCATCGAGGATATGAAAAAGGCGGAATGCCTCGTCGGATGAAAACGGCCCCGGCGGAAGGAAATGATAAAAAATCCGCCGGGGCTTTTTCGACATGCCGGGCCGGACGTGCGCGTCGGTGACATCCGCTTCCGGAGCGAAGAGCCGCGCATGCGGTCAGGGCCGTCGGGCCCCGGCGGGAGGGTTATGGACCCCGCCAAGGGCTTGGGGCCATTGTATCAGGCGCGGCGGCGGATGAACAGGCGGGTGTATCTGGCGCCGCCGTCGATGCGGGGCTTGGGGTCGCCGCCCTGCCAGACGCCGCCGGACATGCCATGGCCGTTCTGTTCGGAGATGCCAATCAGCTCGAATTGGGCGGGATTGTATTTGTCCATGAACGTGATCGGCACGCCCATGACGTCCCAATAGTCCTCGGGGATGTCCTTGACTTTCGACACCTCGATGGCGTCGTAGTTGTCGTACTTCGGATAACGCGACGGGTCCTCTTTGCAACGCCGGTAGAGGAGCAGGTCCTCGTGGCGCTTGGTGATGTCCAGGTTGGTGTACCAGCAGACGCCGGCGACGTTGAGGATGATGTCACCGTTCCTGTCCTTTTTCGCCTTGGGGCTTTCGACCTCGGAGTTGGATGGCATGATCATCCATCGGCCGCCGTTCAGGGAGGTTGCGCCTATCCAGAGCTTGTTGTCACGAATAAGCGGGAAGACCTCCTTGTAGGTGATGGCGTTCTTGTTGCCCATGATGACGAACTTCTTTCCGTGCTCCATGAGCGTCGCCACATACTCGCGGAACAGCGAGAACGGCGGATTGGTCACGACGATGTCGGCTTCGTCCAGCAGCTCCAGGCATTCCTTCGACCTGAAGTCCCCCGCGCCGTAGATGCCGTCGCCATGCAGCTCCGTCAGTTCGTTCTCCCCGGAGTCCAGCAGGTTCCTGATGTCGTCCATATCCAACCCTCCGTCGCCGGTGGTGTCGCGGAAGACGTTGACGACGGCCTTGTACGCCCTGCGGTGTCGTCCCGTATTCTCGTCCACGTCATCGTCGAACAGGGATGGCTGGTACTCGCCGCCGGCGATGGGGGAGCCCGAGTAGCAGGTGGCGATGAGCTTCTTCAGCCCGAGGGGGTTGAAGTTCAACGCGAAGAACTTGAAGAAGTTCGACTCGAACGGGTCGTCGCAGTTGCACAGGACGACCTTGCCTTTGAAGTGGTCCCTGTAATGGACGAGCTCGTGCTCGATGTCGGTCATGCGTGTGTAGAACTCGTCGTTCTTGGCCTTCTTGGCGGCCGATAGTTGGCTGTTACCCATGCCCGTGGGCTATGCGTCGCGGACGGACTTGACTTCCTCCCCCGCCTGAAGGCGGGGGATTCCTGCTCCGTTTGGCTTAATGAAGCCGTGCGGTTCGGTGGGTTCCCGCTTCACGGGCGATGGCGTTGCGGCCGGCCTGGGCCAGTCTCCGTCTTACATCGCCTCCACGGGCGTTTAAAGACTCCGCGAGTCCCGCGGCGTCGAGGATGTTCAATGCGGCGTTGTAGTCACGGTCGAGAAGAGTCCCGCAGTCGGGGCACTCCCACTCGCGCACGTTGAGCGGCTTCGGGCCGTCTTTCCGTCCGCATTGCGAGCAGACCTGACTGCTCGGGCACCACCGGTCGATGTGGATGGCCTTGCGGCCCCATTGGGCGCAGAGCGCATCGACGCGATCGGTGAACGTCGACCATGCGGCGTCGGCCACGCTTTTGCCCATCCGGGTGCGCATGAGCCCCTTGACGCACAACGTCTCCATGGCGACGGCTTGGTTCTCGCCCGCCACCCTGGAGGCCAGCTTGCACGCCAGGTCCCTGCGTTGGGCCCCGATACGGGCATACAGCCTGGCCTTGGCCTGTCTGGTCTTCGAATAATTGTTCGAGCCGCGTTGACGACGGCTCGACTCCTTGTTCAGCTTCTTTAACTTGCGTTCGGCTTTGCGCAGCGCCCTCAATGGGGCGACCTTCTCGCGCGTGCCGTCCGAATACACGATGGACGCCAACGACTCCAGTCCCATGTCGATGCCGCAGGCGTCATGCCTCGGCTTCGGCGGAGCCTTTGGTTCGGCCTTGACGACGAAACTGGCCTCGTAGGTCCCGTTCGCATGCCGCATCACCGTCACGCTTGACGGAGTTGATGGCAGATCCCTCGACCAACGGAGCTTGACCTCTCCGATCTTTGGCAATTCCAGGAACATCCATCTGGAATTGCGCTCATGACGGACATGGAAACGCGCCGACGTGGTGAATGTGGCGGACTGCTCGCCGCAATGGCGGCTCTTGAACCGTGGGTACCCCAACGGACGGCCCTTGTGGTCGAGGTGGCATCCATGCTTTTCGACATACCGGAAGAACGCGGAATACGCCTTCTCGCACTGGCGCAACGACTGCGCCAACGGCACGGCGGACACTTTGGTCAGCCATTCGAGCGCCTTCTCGGTCTTCGTCCTGTTGAACTTGGCGCTCAGCTCCGCGTAGGAGGACCTCGACCGGTTGAAGTTCCAATCGGTCAGGCGCTGGCGTACATACCAGTTCCAGGCGTATCGGCATGCGCCGAACAGGCGCGACAAGGCCTCGCATTGGCCCCTCGTGGGGTACGCGCGGTAGTTGTAGCGTCTGACGGTCTCCATAATCCACTCCATGCGTCCCGAAGGCCCGGACCTCGGCCACCCCCGTCCTGAAGGGCGGGGCACGTTTTATCCCAGGTCGCCGCCGGCGCCGAACGCGCTCCGATGCCCGGAAAAGGCGCCGAAAGCACTTAAATGCGGAACGTTAACTGCATCGTTGCAGTTAACGATGGCCTTTGCCGCATGTCGAGAATGGCTTCATTCCGCCGTTTTCCGGCCTGAAATGCAGTTAATGCAGTTATTGCAGTTATTTGCCTATAAGAAAACGGAAAGGCATCCGGGCGATACGTGGGGGGAACCATCGGCCTCCATGCCTTCACCGAAAAGAAATCGCAAATGACTACATTAACTACATTAACTACATTTATTGTCTGAAAATGGCTTCATTCCGCCGTTTTCGGGCTTCTCCGTTAACTGCGATCCGGACGGCGGCAACTGCTTTTTTGCAGTTAACGTCTTCAAGCCGGTCCCGGGGTGCCCAAATCGCCTTCACGCTGGTTGATTTTGGACGCGCCGTCAACTACCGCGACGACAAGCGTCGCGGCTTGGACGTGAGCGTGATTCCCGTGACTCTCCTCTAAGGGAGGTCGTCACAGGCACCCCATCCATCATGAAGCGGTTCGACTTCCCCTACATCCTGAAGGTCTACCGCTACGACGATTCGGACAACAGCTACACGATGGAGTACTGCGAGCACACGTTAAAGGACTACATCTCGCACAACAACCAGAAGATGTCCCCCTGGGCCCGTCGCAAGATGGCGATGCAGTTCCTGTACGCGATGAACTTCCTGCACAGGCGTGGCGTGTGCCACCGCGACCTCAGCTACAGAAATGTGCTCGTCCATACGTATAGGGGCAGCGATGCGTTCATGGTCAAGGTCTCCGACTTCGGGCTCGCCAAGGAGAAGACCTCGGACCTCGCGAGCACGGGCTCCGCGATGAAAGGCTCCATAGAGGATCCGGCCCTGAAATCGTTCAAGGACTTCAAGCCGGTCAACGACATATATTCGATTGGGTTCATTCTCAACTACATTTTCACCGGTAGAAGGGATCTTCTGGCTGATGGATCGCGGCTGGGCTCCATCATCCAGAAATGCTCGACCACCAACTCCGCCGACCGGTATCAGACGGTGCGGGACATCATCGAGGATATGAAAAAGGCGGAATGCCTCGTCGGATGAAAACGGCCCCGGTGGAAGGAAATGATAAAAAAAATCCGCCGGGGCGGGCGCGTGCCCGGTGAAAACATAAGATCAAAAAAACACCGGTCTTGGGTCAAGTCTACCAGACCGGACGAGGGGAGCGGCGACGATGCCGCGCACGGCTCTGTCCGACGGAATGAGCGCGCCCGCTCTTGCCGCTCCCTGCGGCCGCGATGGATATGACGGAATGAGGTGCCCCGGGAGCCGTCCATCATTCATCCGGAAAGCCCGTCGACGAGGCCGGGCACGGGCTCCGGGGGACATGCCCGACCAAAGGCGCGCCCCTCCCGGGACCTAACGCATAAAAAACGGGTCCGGCGCGGAAAATGCCCGTCCGTGGGACGGAAACCTTCACCTAACGCGTTAAGACGGGTTTATGCGTAAGGTCCCTCAGCCCTACTGCCACAAGGGCTGAGAGGGTGTGCCTAACGCCTAACGCCTGATTCCGGTCATTGTTTTCAATTTTTCTCACCTGACGTCTTGTAAGCGTTAGGTGCGTTAGGTTCCGAAAAAAACGTTTTCCTCCAATGCCCGTTCCCGGGCGTCATGGTTCCGTCCGCCGTACCCCCTTACAGAGCACGGTATCCCGGTTCGGGATGTTTTTCCGCGTTCCCATGAAAGAAGCCGGCCCTCCGGCCGTATGCCCGGAGGCGTTGCGGCAGTAGGCCGTATGCCGTTCTTCTCCGTTTTTGTCCGCGTGAACCGTATGCGGGGACGCATAGCCAGCGGCGTCAACGAAAACACAGGAAAGGACGGTAGGACGATGGATCATCTCCCGCGGATGTACACACCGGCCGAATGCGCGGATGTCTGGCGTGTCAAGCCCGACAACGTGCCGGCCATGTGCCGCCGCATGGGCATCGGGATCTACCGGTTGAGCCCGCACGCCGTGAGAATCGACGCCGACGACTTCGACCGCGCGACCCTGGAATCCCGGCAAGGCTAAAGAGAACCCCATGGCCGTTGGCGCGGCCATGGGGCGAAAGACGGACTTGCGCTTGATCCATCGACTTCCGCTATGCGTCCCGGAAACCGAACGCATGGAAGCCCTTTCCCTCCCCGAAGGAGGAAACACAATCATGAACGATTTGGACGAATTGAATTTCACGCCGCTCCCGCCGGTGACGGATCAGGACCTCGCCATGGTCCGCGGCGTCGTGAACAGCAACAGGCTCCATATGATTAAGGGGCTGGCCAGCGTGCCACTGTCGGAGGAATTCGACTTCCTCGGCTGCGACGGCCGGCCGATCCGCATCCCCGACTCCGTCCGCCATCCCGGGCATAAGCTGGAGGGCGCGGCCCAGGCCGCGCACATGCTGCGCCTGACCCTGACCGGCGATCCGAAGCTGGCCCTCGACTCCGAGGGGCAGTTGTGGGCGTGCTGGGAGGACAGCTGGCGGCCCACCTCGGACCTGCTCTCGCTGACGGAGGAGAGGGACAAGGGGTACGACAAGTTCGTCAGGGCCACGCTCGCCAAACATCCCGGGCTGCCCGTCCTCCAGCCGGGCGTCCGCTTCGCCAATGTCGGCCTGTTGCGCGGCGGCGAGGTCGTCATGCCCGATGATCCGCGGTTCAATGCGCCGTGGGCGATGTCGCTGGACGACGAGGAGTTCACGCGTGACCGCGCCATCCTGGGCCTCCAGGCGGCCTCCACGATCACCACGGACATGAACGACGCCCGCATGCTGTGCCGTGTTGCGGCGGCGCCGCTCATGCGCGACCATCTGCAGTACGCCTACGACCTGCTGGGCACGGGCGGCAACGGCAAGGGCTGTTTCCTCAAGGCCCTGCTCGATTTCTACGGCCCGTTGGGCTCGACGTTCAGCTTCGCCGATTTCGCCGGCATCGGCAAGGTCAGCCCCACCTCCTACGAGCAGGCGGGCGTTCCGCTGACCCAGCGGCTGCTCGCCGTGGACAGCGATGCGCCCGACCCCGGGCTCGGCGATCTGGGCCGTCTGAACAAGGCCATCTCGGGCGAGGAGGTCTCCGTCCGCCTGCTGGGCTTCAACGCGCGTATGGCGCGGGCCGTGGCCGTCATGGTCATCGCCTCGAACCGCACGCCCTCCATCGCCTCCGACCCGAGCCAGAACCGCCGTTGGCGGTTCGTCAATTTCGACCGCACCGGTTCGGTGGTCGATGACTGGCGTGTCGCGCTGGAACGCGACGCGCTCATGATCGACCTGTTCATGGCCGGTTGCGTCGAGTGGATGACCGACCCGGTGGGCGTCAACCCCCGCCCCAACCTGACCTCCGACCTCGACGACTGGGGCATGGAGACGCTGACCAGACTGCTCGGGGTGGGCACGCCCGATCCGAAGCTCGGCTTCGACCCCGACGCCTACCTGCCGACCTCCTGCGTAACCCTGCCGGAAGGCAACAGGGACAAGAGGGCCCAACTGGGCATGATGGGCCTGAGGTCCGAGTCGAAGTACGACAGGCTGAGGCTCGCCGGCGACGAGCCCAAGGTCCGCCGTTGCTACGTCATCGACGATCTGGAGAGGTTCGCCAACTTCGCCAAGCTCATCAGGGACGCCCAGCCCCAGCCCAACCCCACGCCCGAACCGGCGCCGGACGAGCTGACGGCCCTCGAGCCGCGCGGCCGCGACTTCGGCGCCGTGGAGACCCAGTTGGGCGCGATGGGCTGGACGGGCAACGTGTTCCCGTTGCGCGGCCAAGGCGACAACGCCAAGGCGCCGGCCGTGGCGTTGGAGCCGATGCTGAAAACGCCCGCCACGCATGTCGCCGACCATTGCGGACACGACGAGCCCATGCGCGGGTTCGCCCCCGCGCCCGGCTTCATGGTGCTCGACCTCGACATCCCGAAAGGCGCCGACGAGGGCAAGCCGGACGGTTACGGCGTGCTCCGCGCGTCGGGCGTCGGCATCGGCGACCCGGCGCTGGTCGTACGCACCGGCTCCGGCGGCTACCACCTGTACTACCGCATCCCCGACGGCGTCGACATCCCGCAGATCGCCCACAAGGGCGCGTCGACCCCATTGTCCGGCCTGCCCGCCTACGAGGGCGGCGTGCCGATCGACACGCGCGTCGGAGGACGCGGCTTCGTCGTGATGCCGGGCAGTTCGATGCCCGACGGCCGCAAATGGCAGGTGGTCCGAGAGGGCGCCATCGACGGTGACCACGTCCTGCCCTCCGGCTTGCAGGACCTTATCCAACGGCTGGCGCATCCGAAGGCGGAGCCCATGCCGCGGCCGGACCATCCGTCGACGCCCGTCGACGGCGAGTACGTGCCGCACATGAACACCACCCCGGTCGCCGAGGGCGCGCGCAACGACACCATGTCCCACCATGTTTGGGGCTGGTTGAACCGGTCGAAGGAGCGCGGCATGTCCGACGCCCAGCGCAATTACGGCCTCGACCAGATCCGCGAGCGGTTCCGTGAGAGCGGCCTGCCCGACAAGGAGATCGAGGCCTGCATCAGCCACTCGATGAGGAAGCTGGGCCTCTGACGATTCGGCTCCGGGACGCATAGCGTATGCCACGGCATGAGGCTTGATAACCGAATAGCCCCCGGCCCCGCGCCTTGGAATCGCGCGGCGCCTGGGGGAGGCTCTTGAAAAAGAGCGGAAAATCCGGACTCGGAGGGTATGGTCATACCATCGGAGGCCGCATTTTCATTACTCTCTTCCCCGCGTATGCGGGGGTAATTCCCATCAGCGAGCGGTTCGTGTCGTCGGGCAGCACTCTTCCCCGCGCATGCGGGGGTGATTCTTCTTCTTCCGCCCACTTCACGGCCGTTTCCGGCAAGCCACCGACCGCACCGCTGCCCACGCTCGTGGTGGCGGACGTGATGTGCTCTGGCTGGAACGGCAGGCGTCGTCTCGCCGCAGCCCCATCGAAGGCCGACGCCGGTTCCCCTCCATGGGGGCCGGCGCCGGCCTTTTTCATGCCCGGTGGCGGCCGGACCGCCCGTGAGCCCTACTGCCGCTTGGTCTCCAGCCATGTTACCCCAAAGTTACCCCGGCTTTTCGTCCGTTTTCGGCGCATTGTCCCCAGGTCGGATACAATGCGCGTGGTTATGCATGGTTATGCACGAAAACGCCATGCGAAGAGCTAGTTAGGGGGTATCAATGGCGGTATTCGGTCTTCATGGCATAACCGTGCGTGACCAGGCATAACCGTGCATTTCTCCCTGCCACAAGGGGTAACTTTCCGCGAAAATCGGGACCCCTCGGAAACGGCGGAATCAAGCCGTTTCGGGCACCGTCCAGCGTCAGGGATGACGTGCCGGGTAACATCGGGGTAACATGGAAAACCACCGAATGGACTGCGACACGCCCGGAGGAAAATTGTTTAAAAATGCCCGTCCGTGGGTGTCTGGCCGAGCGCGTCGTCGAACGCGTCGGACACGGCGCCGGCGACCTCGACGCGGCGGTCGGCGAAGGCGGCGGCGTACGTGTTCAGGGTCACGGTGGCGTCCTCGTGGCCCATGAGCTCCTGCAATGTCTTGACGTCGGCGCCGGCCGCGATGGCGACGGACGCGAACGTGTGGCGCAGGGAGTAGAGGGTCAGGGCGCGCCCGTCGGGGTCGATTCCGGCGGCGGCCATGGCGGGGCGGAACACGCGCTTGGACCACTGGGCGTAGAGGAGGCGTTCGCCGCGCGGGGAGGTGAACAGGGGTTCGCCGCCGTCGCGGCCGGCGACCAGCTCCTCCAGCCCGTCGCGCAGGAACGGCGGTATCGGCAGGTGCCGGCGGCCCTTGGGGGTCTTGGTGTCGCCCTGCACGTACCGGTAGTGGCCGGCCTCGGCCTTGGTCATGGTCTTGTCGACGTTGATCGTGCCGTGCGCGAGGTCGACGTCGCGCACGTCGAGGGCGGCCATCTCGCCGGGGCGCATGCCGGTGGAGGCGAGGAGCAGGACGATGAGGCGGTCCATGGGCCGTCCGCACGGCCTGCCGGTCGGGGTGCGGAGCTTTCCGGCCGCGTCGGCGATGGCGCGCGCCTCGGCCGGAGTGAACGCGTCGACGCGTTGCATGGGCGCGCGGGGCAGGCGCACGCCCGCGGTCGGGTCAGCCATGATCCACCGGCGGCGCACGGCGTAGCGGAGCATGCTGCCGAGCAGGCGGCGCACGCCGGTCTTGATGGCGCCCTTCGTGTACGGTTCGCCGTACTTGGTGCGTATCGCGCCGGAGTCGAGGTCGGCGACCCATGCCTTGACGGCCCGCTCGTCGATGTCGCCGATGCGGGTGGAGCCGAAGCGCGGGCGGACCATGCCGTTGTAGTGCCTGATGTAGTTGTCGATCGTGGCCGGGCGCACGCCGGTGTGGTCGGCGAGCCAGAGGGGGAACACCTCATCCAGGGTGCGGTTCCCGCCGCGCGGGTCGACGTAGCGGCCCGACCTGATGTCATCGTTGAGTTCGGCGGCGCGCGCCTCGGCGGCCTCGCGGGTGGGCAGGCTCTCGCGGTGCTGCCGGCCGTCGGCGCGCCAGCAGACCTGCCAGCGCATGCCGCGCCCGTAGTCGGCCGTCCTGAGCGCGGCGGGCACGTCGGCGGTGTCGGGGTTGGCGGCGACCTGTCGTTTCATGCCGGTGGTGGGCGTCAGCTCCACGCCGTCGACCACCGCCTTCGATTTGAGCCACCGGTCACGTATCCACGCCTTCGCCATGTCCGTCTCCTATATATTAAGGTGTCTATTCGCCGCGTGCGAACGCCTCGATGGAGGCGCGGTTGAAGTACCACCGGCCGCACGCGGTGAAGCCGGTGATGCGCCCGTTCCTGACGAGCTTGTTGACTGTCCTCGGGTCCCTGACGCCGAGCATCCTCATGGCCGTGGGCCTGTCCACCAGCAGCTGCTCCTTCGGCAATCCGTCCGTGTCCATGTCGCGCATCCTTTCGCATGTGTGTGCATTGCTATGCGCGTGTATGCGTCGCGTAGGATGGATGCCATGAACAGGCTCAGGGGTTTCAGGCTCAGGGCAGGCATGACGCAGGCCGAGCTGGCCCGCGCCATCGGCACCACGCAAAGCCATGTCAGCGAGTACGAGAGCGGGGCGCGCCGGATCGAGACCATGCCCGCCGGGGAGTTCGTGCGGCTGAAGGCCGTGCTGGATGTCACCGACGCGCTGCTGCTCGACGCCGACCTGTCCGGCATCGATCCGGACGCCATCGCGGCGGCCGAGAACAGGGTCGCCCGCCTGCGCCGCAGGCTTCGGCGTCGGCGCGACAGAGCCTCGTTCGATCTGCTCGTCGAAGCGGAGCTCGATCTGGCGCGCCGCATGGACGAGCGGGAGGAGGCCGTCGCCCGTGCCATGGGCTCTAGGGCATGACATCCTCGTCCAACGCGTCGGCCAGCATGTCGAGCGCCCGCACGGCCCGCGTGTACGGTTCGGGCGGGCCGGCCACCGGCTCCAGCGGGCGTTCGAGCCCGCAGCGCAGGCAGACCAGCGTGGCCGGGCCGCCGTCCAACGGGGCCGACCTGAACATCCTCGCCCAGCAGGCGGGGCAGTGCGGTTGGCCGCCCCGGCCCTTGAACGCGTTCACGGCCGCACGCCCTCGATGCGCGTCAGGCCGTACGTCTCGCCCAACGCGAAGAATGCGTTCACCGCGGAGGTGCGGTCCAGGCACACGGCCATGCACGGGCCCGCGATGAACACGCCGCCGCCCATGGTCGGACGGAACACCAGTCCGCCCATGGGATACGGCTCGTCCTCGTGTCCGGCGTCCCAGCCGACCTGGTGCGCCGGGCAGACGAGCGTGATGGTCCCGTCGTCGTTCTCCTCCTCGTCCAGTTCGCGCCCGCAGGCCGGGCAGCGCCATAGGTCGCCGTCGCGCATGGGGCGGGCCTCGTCCATGGAGCGCAGGGGCCGTTCGGGTATCCAGACGCGTTCGTTGTGGATGTCGATGTAGGGCATGTTTCTCCTCCTTTGTCGTCGTGCGCTCCACCTTGGCTCGCGCCATGCCCGGAAACGCGGGTCCGGTGTGGTCGTTACCGCTCCTTACCGTTCCGGGACGCATGCGTTCCGGCATGGAGGTACCGGAACTGATGACGGCCACGCAGGTGGCACGTATACTGGGCGTGTCGACGGAGACGTTGCGCAAGTGGCGGGCGAGGAGGATGTGCCTGCCGTACGTGCGCGTGGGGCGGCACATCCGCTACAGGGCCGCCGACGTGGCCGCGTTCGTCGAACGGGGGACGGTCATGCCCGCCTAGCCCTCGATTGCCCTTTCCACGCCGTCGGTGGCGGCGACCAGCCGGTCGAGCTCGACATGCGTGTAGATCTCGTTTGTGGTGGACACGCGGCTGTGACCCATGATCGCGGTGCGGGTCACGTCGTCCAGGCCGAGCCGGTTCAGGATGGTCGCGGTGGTGTGGCGGGCGGAGTGGGGCACGTACTCGTGGCCCAGGCCGACGCGGTCCAGGGCCCGGTACCAGCGCCTGCGTTCCACGCAGCCGGTCAGGGGCAGTCCCCGGTCGTCGTGGAACACCAATCCATCCCCGTTCACGCCGTGGCGTTCGATGTAGGCGAGCAATTGGTCGGCGAGGGCCTCGGGCAATGGTATGGCGCGGCGGCCCTTCTCGGTCTTGGGGCGCGTGCGGTACATGCCGTTGCCGAGCGGCGTGCATTCGACGCCCTTGGGCAATCCCTCGACCTCGCGTTTCGTCAGGTGCTGGGCCTGCCATTCGACCAGGATGATGAGCCGGTCGCCGTCGCGCCTGAGTTCGTCTTCGGTCAGGCCCAGCCGTTCGCCCTGGCGCATGCCGGTCATGAAGGCCAGCATCCACATGAGCCGCCAGGTGTCGTCGGTCTCCGCGGCGATGAGGTCGGCGGCCTGTTCGGGCGTCAGGGCGGCGCGTTCCTTCAACGCCACGCGGGGCGCGGTGCCCTTGACGGCGGGGTTGCGTTCGATGACGCCCTCCAATACGGCGTCCTCCAGAGCCTTGTGCAGGGTGCGCCACGCGCTGCCCGCGGTGCCGGAGCTTTTGCCCTGCTCCTCCATGACGTAGCGTTCCATGCGGCGGAAGTGCGCGGGCTTGAGCTCGTCGAGCCTGACGGCGCCAATGGCGGGCTTGACGTTGCGTTCGATGACGGACGCGTACGTGCCCCAGGTGCGGGGTTTGAGGTGGGGTTTGCAGATGTCGTTCAGCCAGTGGTCGCACCATTCGGCCACGGTGGGCGGCTTCGTGTAGCCGAGCCGTCCGACGCGCTGGAGCTCGGCTATCTTTTCGTTGAGCCTGCGCTCCGCCTCGGCCCTGGTGGCGCCGAACGCGGTGGCGCGCCGGCGGTTCCCGGTCGCGGGGTCGGGCGGGAGCTCGCGGAACGCCTTGACGCGTCCGCGCTCCATGGTGAATCCTCCGGAGCCCTGCACGCGCCTGCGTTCGGGCGTGGGGTCCAGCCGTTTCGTCAGCTGGCGTATGATGGTTCTGGTGGATTCGGCGGTGAGCACAATCGGCGGGGTCTGGTTGGTGGAGTCGATGAGCGTCAGCGTGTATCGCGGCATGTTCGTCTTCCGGTTCATGCCCCGTGGCTATGCGCGCACGCGCTGCACCTAATACTGCACCTAGTTGGCAGGTCCATGTCATCGCATGTCACGAAAAAGGGCGGCTGATAATTGCCGCGAAAGACCGCAAAAGCGTTGTCCCGCAACGCTTTTGCGGCTATATTACGCAGTTTCGGCGCGTCAAGCGGAAGACGGTATCCTCGGCTTCCACATCTGACGGGCATAACCCCTGAGCCCTACTGGCGACTGGGTTTTTACCCTGTCAGTATAGCTCAGGTCTAGTTATGGTCTAGTTGTATTCCGAAAACACGACCCCCGCACGACTCGCAAGAGCCATGCGGGGGTCGTGTCTTTTCCGTTTACCGCTGCCGTTCGGACAGGCCGGCGATCCAGTCATCCAGGTCGCGCCGCCGGATACGCTCGGTCGACGAATGCACCGGGCGATGAGGTTGTCGTGCTTGATGGCCGTACGCACTGCTTTCCCGGGTGATCCGGCGTTGTCATTTTCTTCCTTACGGATGACGCTTTTTCGCGCATGGTCAGGGACATGACCCCTGACAAAGTAGCGTCGTTCTTTCTTCGGCAACGGTCACATTGTGTCTGCTGATCCCGCAATGCGTCGTTTACGCTCCTATACTCGGCCGTATGTTGTTCCAAGCCGGATCTTTGCTACTCGTCATCATCAGCGTCTACCTGCTCAAACGCATCCATATCTTCTCCGACAAATCCTATAAAGTGGTTCAGGGACTGGTATTCAACCTCACTCTGCCATGCGCCATCATCATGAGCTTCGCCACGAACAAGCATCCGATGAACCTGCTGTGGCTTGTCGTATTCGGCTTATTTGCCTGCCTGATTCCGTTGTTCGTCGTGTATTTCGGATCGCGCGGTGACGAGCCACGCTACCGTGCCTATCAGATGCTCAACGCGTCGGGACTGAACATCGGCGCTTTCTGCCTGCCTGTGGTGCAGACCTTCATGGGGCCAAGCGCCGGCCTGCCGGTCATCATGCTTGATATCGGCAACGCCATCATCGCCACCGCCGCATCCCTGACCATCACCCGTTCGCTGCTGCACTTGGGAAGCCCAGCCAAGGACCTGCCGTTGAGCCTTAAGATCAAGAACATCGCGCACGATTTCTACTCGTCCATCTCGTTTGACTGCTACATGCTTATGCTGGTATTCATGTTTGCCGGGTGGAGCGTCCCACATTGGATCGTCACGCTCATCACGCCGTTCGCCAATGCCAACGCGTTCGCTGCAATGGCCATGATCGGCCTGATGATGGAGATTCCCGACAATCACAAGGACCGTTCGGAACTGGGCAAGGTCATCGCATGGCGTTTCCTGTTCAGCGTCCTCATCGCATTGGCCGCATGGTTCCTGTTGCCGTTGGACGAACGTGTCCGCGAAATCGTGGTCTTGGCCGCATTCGCCCCGGTGACGATTTTCTCTACGAAATTCACCGACTCGCTGACGGGCAATGCCAAGCTTGCCGGCTTCTCATTGACCGTTACCGCGGTCATCGGATTGACGATTATGACGATTCTGCACGCCGTTCTGCCGGTCGCCTGACTTAGACTTGCGGGCGTGCATGCCGTCCGTTAGGCCTGATGTGTGGCGATGATGTGTTCGATTTCGGTCAGATTCGACGCGAAATAGATGCCGTGCTGACGTTCGGACGTGGAGAAGCCCACGTTGATCATCCGCTGCAGGAACGCCTTCATATCATCGTAGAAACCGTTGAGGTTATAGAAGATGCACGGTTGGGACAGCTGATTCAGGCAGATCTTCGACACCACTTCGCTGACTTCCTCCAATGTGCCCGTGCCGCCGGGGAAGGCGATGAACACGTCGCCCAGTTCGATCATGCGGGTACGGCGTTCCGTGATGTCCGGCACGATGACCAGTTCGGTTAGTCCCTGATGCGCCACGCCTTGGTCGGCGAACATCTGCGCTTCGATGCCGGTCACCTCACCGCCATGTGACAGCACGGCATCCGCTATCACGGCCATCAATCCTTCATCGGAGCCGCCATATACCAGACGGTTGCCGTTGCCTGCGATCCACGCGCCCAATTCCTCGACGGCCTTTCTGTACGACGGATCGTTGCCTTCATGCGCGCCGAGATATACGGTGATGTTCATATTGCATTCTTCCTGCATCCATGTGCCGGAGCGTTTCGCGCCCCGTTGTTCGTCATCAGTCTACCGGACCACATGACGAACAACGGGGGAGCGCAAAATACGGATTGGCTGAAAACGTCAACGTTTCCGTCGTTTGATGGGGGCCAATTCGAACACTTCGTCGGACGTCTTGGCCACTTCCGGACTGTGCGTCACAATGATGACGCAACGGTGCTCGTCATGCGCCAACATACGGAAGATGCCCATGATGTCGTCCTGCGTGGCCGGATCGAGATTGCCGGTCGGCTCGTCCGCGACGATGATGGAAGGACCATAGCTTAACGCGCGGGCGATCGCCACACGCTGCTGTTCGCCGCCGGACAGGTGCAGAATCCGCTCGTTCGCGTATTCCTTCGGCAGATGCACCTGTTTGAGCAATTCTTCGACGATTGCTTTCTTCGGCTTGTCGAACGATTTGCCGGACGCGTCCATCGACAGGATGATGTTCTCCGCCACCGTAAGGTTCGGCAGCAGGTTGAAGCTTTGGAAGATCACGCCGATATCATGGCTGCGAAAACGGTATCGGTCTCGTTCCGACAGGTCGGTGCCGTCGACCAGCACCATCCCTTCCGTGGGATTCGCCAGTCCCGAGATCAGTGATAGCAGCGTGGTTTTGCCTGCTCCGGACGGTCCGGTGATGGCATGCACTTTGCCGGCTTGGAAATCGTGGCTGATGTTTTTCAGCACGCGTTTGCCGCCTTTGGTGTAGGCATAACTGACGTTATCCAGCTGCAGCGTAGGCGGGTCGGTCTGCTGCGATTGTGCGCCGTTGGTCTCGACGGCTTCTTTTGCGATTGCCGTATTGGCGGTATTCGCGGAATTCGTTGTCATGGGAGGTCCTTTCCAGGAAAAACGTGCGATTGGATTGTCAGGAACGGTCGGCGAGCGATTTGGAGATGATGGCATCGCCATCACTGCTCGCGTCATAGCCGAACACCTTGCCCTTCACCATCGTGAAGCTGCCATTGGAGGCGTTGGCGACGGCCTCGTCGCTGGAGAAGCCGATTAGGGAGAAATCGCCGCTGACCATGCCCGCGCCGTCTTTGCTGCCCGCGACGTCGCCCATTTGTCCGTCGGGGCCACCGGACTGTTCATCCTGACGGGTGCCGTTATCCGTACCGGCGGTATCAGACGAATCCTTCATATTGGACGAGCCGGACGAGCTGGAGGAATCCGAACCGGACGAATCGGTGACCGGCTGGAAATCGTCGGTCGCCGCCAACCCCGTGGTCTCCATATAATAGTGGATTTCACCGCGGATGAAGCCTTCGCGTACTTCTGATAGTCGGCAAGCGAAAACTGCTTGTCGGCCAAAGCGGAACGCATGGCGTCGAAGTCAGGTTTGGCGGAAGCATCGGACGAATCGGAATCCGACTTGGACTGCTCGCGCGATTCGGAAATGAGTTTGCCGCGATCAAGGCTGATCTGCGCGGTGGCGGTGGTGTTATCTAATCCGCTGCTTCTTGCGGTGGCGGCCGCCTGCCGGATGGATAGGCCGATTGTGGCGGCAGCGGCGATGATGGTCACGATGACGATGATGAGCATATTGCGTCCCTTGTTGCGGGTGACGCTTTTCCATGCGTTTTTGACGACGAACATGGCTGTTTCCTTATGTGTTTCGATAGATATGAGCGATTGATGGTTCCGCGCCGCTCGCGATCGGCGTTTATGCTGATGGTAAAAGTTGTATCTGGCATACAACAGAAAGACGCTTTGTTCGCGCTGGGATGTGGCTGGATGTTTTCTGGACGCCTCGAAACATGACATGGCCGCGTCGCCAACCGCTTCGAAGGTGTTAGGCTAACGCGTATGCCTATGAAATCCGAAGTCATTGCAAACCCAAGGGCCGAACGCGTCCGCAGGGTCTCCGAACTTGCCGACAGGAAAGGCCGCAAGCGGTCCGGCAGGTTCATGGTGGAAGGACCGCAGTCGGTACGTGAACTGCTCTCCTGGCATCCCGACATCGTCGAGGATCTGTATGTGGAGGTCGTCTCTGCCGAGCCGGACGCGGCTTTCATCACGCCTACCGTGGCGCAGATGGCCGGCAAGGCCATGCAGACCGGTGCTTACGTGCATAAGGTGACGCATGCCGTCATGCAGCACATGAGCTCCGACGCGCAGGGAGTGCTCGCCGTCGCCGACATGCGCGCTTTCCTCGATTCCGCCGTCATTGATGGCGATTCCGACGAACGCACGATGGTCGCTGCGTTCTGGCAGGTGCGCGATCCGGGCAACGCCGGCACCGTGATTCGTTCCGCGGATGCGGCCGGTTGCGCGGGCGTGGTGCTGGTGGACGACTGCGTGGACATCTTCAACCCGAAGGTGATTCGTTCCACTGCCGGCTCGCTGTTCCATCTGCCGGTCGTCTCCATGGGCACGGACGAGTATTTCGATTGGTGTGCGGAACGTGGACTCGCCGTGTACGCCGCCGACGTGTATGGTACCGACGCACGGCCGCCGGAACCGCTTACGGACGTGCTTGCCGTGCCGCAGTCGCTTGCACAGGCCAAGACGGTGCTGTTTGGCAACGAGGCGCGCGGACTGACCCAGGATGTGTTGGAACGCGTCGACAGAATCGTGTCGATTCCCATCTACGGCAAGGCGGAATCGCTCAATCTCGGCACCAGCGCGGCGGTGATGCTGCTGAGCTTGGCTATGTCGAGTCATGTTGAAAGAATGTGAAGTCGTAAAAACGTTGGAATTGCGCGTTTTATGCGTAAAACAAACGGTTGATAAGAAAGGTATCTCGTGGCAGAGGGTGCGGTATTCGACGCCCAAGCGGTAACCGATGCGGTTGCCGAGGGCATCGCGAAAATCGAAAACGCCTCCACAATGGAGGAATTGAAAGCCATCAAGACGCAGTACGCCGGAGCGGAATCCGCGATGACGCAGGCCAGCAAGGCCATCGGCGCGTTGCCGAAGGACCAGAAGAAAGACGCCGGTAAGCTCATGGGCAAGCTTCGCGCCGACTTCGGTCGTGCGTTCGGCACCAAGGAAAAGCAAGTCAAGGCCGAAGAAGAGGCCCGCGAGCTTGCCGCCGAAACCGTGGATATGACCCTGCCGGTCAACCGCAAGCCGCTTGGCGCCCGCCATCCGCTGCCGAAGCTGATGGAGGATGTCGAGGACTTCTTCATCTCCATGGGCTGGCAGATCTCCGACGGTCCGGAAGTGGAAACCGAATGGTATGACTTCGACGCGCTGAACTTCGGTCCGGACCATCCGGCCCGCCAGATGCAGGACACCTTCTACGTCAAGGGCAATCAGGCCAAGGACGCCGCGGGCTTCGTCGGCTCCAACATGGTGCTGCGCACCCAGACTTCGTCCGATCAGGTCCGTGGACTCATCACCCGTGGCGTGCCGCTGTACATCGCCTGCCCGGGCCGTGTGTTCCGTACCGACGAACTTGACGCCACCCACACCCCGGTGTTCCATCAGGTGGAGGCCCTCGCCGTGGACAAGCATCTGACCATGGCCGATTTGAAGGGCGTGCTCGACAAGCTTGCCGTGGCCATGTTCGGCCCGGAAGCCAAAACCCGTCTGCGTCCGAGCTACTTCCCGTTCACCGAGCCGAGTGCCGAGCTCGACCTGTGGTTCCCCGATAAGAAGGGCGGCGCCGGTTGGCTTGAATGGGGCGGCTGCGGCATGGTCAACCCGAACGTGCTGAAGTCTGCGGGCCTCGATCCTGAGGTCTACACCGGCTTCGCCTTCGGCGTCGGCGTGGAACGTACCCTGCTGCTGCGCCACGACATCAACGACATGCACGACCTGGTGGAAGGCGACGTGCGATTCAGCGAACAGTTTGTGATGGGGGAGTGATTGACCCATGCCAATGGTTGACATTGATTGGCTCAAGGACCATGTCGAGGTTCCGGAAGGCCTTACGTATGAACAGCTTGCCAAGGATCTGGTGAAGGTCGGCCTCGAAGAGGAAGAGATCCACACCTCCCAGGTCACCGGCCCGATTGTCGTCGGCTATGTGGTCGACGCCACTCCGGAACCGCAGAAGAACGGCAAGATCATCAACTGGTGTCATGTGGACGTCGGCGACGAATACAACGAGACCGATGAAAACGGCAACAAGGTGCCACGCGGCATCATCTGTGGAGCTCCGAACATGGCAGCCGGCGAGAAGGTTGTCGTGACCCTGCCGGGCGCCGTGCTGCCAGGCGATTTCAAGATCGAACCGCGCAAGACCTACGGCCACATCTCCAACGGCATGTGCGCCTCCGAGCGTGAGCTTGGTCTGGGTGATAACCACGACGGCATCATCCTGCTACGCAAGTACGGCTTCACCCCGGAGGAATACGAAAAGCTCCAGCCGGGCGATGACGCCATGCATCTGCTGCACCTGGACCAGCCGCTGCTGGAAATCAACATCACCCCGGATCGCGGCTACGCGTTCTCCTACCGTGGCGTGGCCCGCGAATACCACCATTCCACTGGCGCCGTCTACACTGATCCGGCAACCGCCCTCGGCAAGAAGGCGCCCGTCACTCAGGGTCTGCCGGAAGGTGTCAAGAGCGACATCGAAGTGATTGTCGACGACAAGAATCCGATTCACGGTGTGGTCGGCTGCGATCGCTACTACGCGCGCGCCGTGCGTGGTTTCGACCCGGCAAGCCACACGCCGAACTGGATGCGCCGCCGCCTAATCCGCGCAGGCATGCGCTCCATCTCTTTGGCGGTGGACGTCACCAATTACGTGATGCTTGATCTTGGCCAGCCGATGCATGCCTACGATCTGGACAAGATTGAAGGACCGATCGTCGTGCGCCGCGCCAACGAAGGTGAGAAGCTCACCACATTGGACGGCAAGGATCATGACCTGAGCGTCGAAGACCTGCTGATCACCGACTCGCCGAACGGCGAGCGTGGCTCTCGTGTGCTTGGCATCGCCGGCGTGATGGGCGGCCTGTATGGCGAGGTCACTGCTGAAACTAAGAACATCCTGCTGGAATCCGCTCATTTCGACCAAGTATCGATCGCGCGTTCTGCACGTCGTCACAAGATTCCGTCCGAAGCGTCCCGTCGTTTCGAGCGTGGCGTGGATGATCAGCTGCAGCCGGCTGCCGCCCAGATGGCCGCCGAGCTTCTGGTCAAGTATGGCAACGGCGAGCCGAGCGAGCATCCGACTGATTACAACACTGTCTGCAATCGTCGTCCGATTCTGTTCAAGGCGTCCGAAGTGGCCCGCGTGGCGGGACTGGACACTGACGTGAACACCATCAGCGACATTCTCACCGATATCGGCTGCACTGTGGCCGGCGGTGGCAACGGTGAGTTCTCCGTGACTCCGCCGAGCTGGCGTCCGGACCTCAACGAACCGTGCGATCTGGTGGAGGAAGTGGCCCGTCTGGTCGGCTACGATGAGATTCCGGTCACCGTGCCGCCGGCACCGGTCGAAGGCAAGGTCGGACTGACCGCCGAGCAGCTGCGCAAGCGCCAGGTGGCCGACGAACTCGCCGAATACGGCATGGTGGAGACCCTGAGCTATCCGTTCGTGGGCGACGAAGACTACAAGAACTTCGTACTTGACGCCGACGCCACTAAGAAGGTCAGCGTCGAAATTGCCAACCCACTGGCCGGCGATCGCCCGTTCCTGCGTCGCGACATCATCCCGACCCTCGCGCAGACCGTGCAGCGTAACCTGCGCCGTGGCGTGGAGAACGTGTCGCTGTACGAAATCGGACACGTCTACCTGTGGGATCCGAACGCTCCGGCCATTCCGGCATTGCCGGGTGCCGTCAAGCCAACCGACGAGCAGTTGGCCGCGCTTGACGCAGGCCTGCCGGACCAGCCGATGCACGTCGCCGGCATTCTGACCGGCAACGCCGTCGACTCCGGCTGGATGGGCGATCGCCGTGCCGTGGACTGGTCCGACGCAGTTGAAGCCGTGCAGCGTATTTCCGACCGCATCGGCGCAAAGCTCACGTTGGACCAGCCGAAGGCTGAGGACGTACCCGCGCAGTGGCATCCGGGCCGTGCGGCACGTGTGATGGCAGGTGACACGTTCGTCGGCATGGTCGGCGAGCTTCACCCGCATGTCAACGAGGCGTTGGGCTTCCCGGCCCATTCCGCCGCGTTCGAACTGAACCTGACCGCGCTGTTCGCCACCTTGAGCGGCAAGCCGGTGCAGGCCAAGCCGATTTCCACCTTCCCGCCGGTCAAGCAGGATCTGGCCTTCACTGTGTCGACGGACGTCACCGCCGCCGAACTCGAGAAGACCATCGTCGAAGCCGCCGGCAACAGCTTGGAGAGCATCGACCTGTTCGACGTGTACACCGGCGACCAGCTGGGTGAGGGATTGAAGTCCCTCGCATACGCCGTCACGTTCCGCGCTGAGGACAAGACGCTGACCTCCGAGGACAGCGAAGCCATTCGCAAGCGCATCGTGGATGCGGCCGCGAAGCTGGGCGCGCAACTGCGTGCCTGACACGTCAAGTCCATCGAAGTAACCAAAAAGATAAAGAGGACGACATGAACGAACCGGAGCAGAACCAGCCGATCAACCCCGACGAAGGGCAGGAGGCGGCCGGGGCTGCTCCGGTTTCGTCGTCTTCGCCGTCGGACCAGTCGGCACAGCCGGAATTCGGACAGTACAACCAGCCTGAATATGGCGCGATGTCCAACCAGTATCCGGCGAACTACAATCCATACATGTATGGGGCTCCCGACCAGCCCAAGCCGGCGGACGATGCACAACAAACGGCGCAGCGGCCGCAGACGAATCCGTATATGCAGAACGGGTATCCGGCGAATCCATATGATGCATCGGGACGGCAGCAATCAGGCCAGCCCAATGGCTATCAGTATGGACCAAATCAATACGGGCCAAACCAGTATGGGCCGAATCCATACCAACAGCCCGGCATATATCCCATCAACCCGAATGATCCCAGCCAGAACCCCCTGTACGGCCATTGGGATAGCTATGCGATCATCTCGTTCGTGTTCGCACTATTCCTGCCGGTACCGGTCATCCCTGCGGTGATGGGCGCCATCGCCATGTGGCGTACCAAAAAACTGCATATGAAAGGCTACGCGCTTGGCGTGGCAGCGCTGATTATCAACGTGCTGTACACCATTGCGGTGATTTGGATGACGGTTCACGGCATTTCCACAGACGATTTGTATAACCAGATGATGCAGTACATGTTCGGTGGCAGTGGACAAAGTGGTGATTCCAGCTCGATTTCCGCCTGAAACCAATCTTTTTATGTTCGTCTGAACGGTCCCGTTATGGGCGGTGACCACTATCCGACACGATTGAACTGCATAATTATGCAATGTAGTGCATAAAGTGTATGCTGAATGTGTTTCAACGAGTCAAGGAAAAGAGACGTGACATGGCCAAATACACGGTAGCCGTGGCCGGCGCGACTGGATACGCGGGTGGTGAGGCGCTGCGCATACTCGCGGCACACCCGAATTTCGAAGTGACCTGCGTCGCCGGACATTCTTCGGTGGGGGACAAGCTTGGCAAGCATATGCCGCACATTCCGCAGTTGGCGGACCTCGTGGTCGAGGACACCACGCCGGAAGTGCTCAACGGCCATGACGTGATCATCCTGGCATTGCCTCATGGCGCTTCCGGAGCATTGGCCTCCCAGCTTGACCCGAATGCCGTGGTGGTGGATTTGGGCGCAGACCACCGTCTTGAGGAGAAGAGCGCGTGGGACGCGTTCTACGGCGGTGACTTCTACCAGCATTGGACCTACGGCATGCCGGAACTCATCACCGGCGTCGCGGCTGACGGCTCCTACAGCCGTCAGCGTGAAGCGCTTCCCGGCACCAAGCGCATTGCGGGACCGGGCTGCAACGTCACTGCGACCACGCTGGCTTTGCAACCGGGCATTGCGCAGGGTCTTGTCGAATCGAAAGACATCGTGGCTGATTTGGTGGTCGGTTATTCCGGCGCCGGCAAGAACCTCAAGCGCACCAATCTGCTTGCGGCTGAGGCGTTTGGTTCCGCTCTGCCGTATTCGGTAGGCGGTACGCACCGCCACATTCCGGAGATCCTGCAGAACTTCGCGCACGCGGCCGGCAAGAGTGCTGCGGAGGCGGACGATTACACCCTCGCCTTCACGCCGATTCTCGCGCCGATGGCGCGCGGCATTCTCGCCACCGTTTCCGCCAAACTTACCGACAAAGCGCTTGGCATGACGGATGCCGAGATCCGCCAGGTCTGGCTGGATGCATACGAAGGCCAGGATTTCATGGTGGTGCTGCCTGAAGGCGTGATGCCGGCCACCGCCAACATCATCGGTTCTAACGCGGCCCACATTCAAGTGGTCGTCGACCATCATGCCGGCCGCCTGCTGGCATTCGCGGCCATCGACAACCTCAACCGAGGAACCGCCGGGCAGGCCGTGCAGTCGCTGAATGTGGCATTGGGACTTCCTGAGGATGCAGGATTGACGAAGATTGGAGTGGCACCGTGAGCGTAACGTTCGCACAAGGTTTTTCCGCAGCTGGCGTGGCAGCTGGCATTTCCGCGGTCGAAGGCAAGAAGGATCTGGCTCTCGTGGTCAACAATGGACCGCTTGACGCCGCTGCCGGCGTGTTCACCTCGAACCGTTTCTGCGCGGCCCCTGTGCAGTGGTCGAGGAACATCGTATCCGACGGCCATGTGAAGGCCGTGATTCTGAACTCCGGCGGCGCCAACGCATGCACCGGCAAGCCAGGATACGAGCAGTCCAAGGCCACCGCTGAAAAGGTCGCCGGCCTCATCGGCGCCAAAGCCGAAGACGTGGCCGTATGTTCCACTGGTCTCATCGGCGAATTGCTGCCGCTCGACAACGTGCTGTCCGGCGCGGACAAGGCATTTGAAACCCTTGCCGATACCGCCGAAGCCGGAGCCGATGCGTCGCACGCCATCATGACCACCGACACCAAGCCGAAAACCGTCGAGCTGGAAGGTTCCAACGGCTTCCGTATCGGTGGCATGGTCAAGGGTTCCGGCATGATCGCCCCGCAGCTGGCCACCATGCTGTGCGTCATCACCACCGATGCCGTCGTGACCGCCGGACAGCTTCAAGCCGCCTTGAACGCCGGAGTCGAAATGTCGTTCAACCGCATCGACGTGGACGGCTGCATGTCCACCAACGACACCGTGTTGCTGCTGGCTTCCGGCGCGTCCGGCATCGAACCGGACCCGGACGAGTTCAAAGAGCTTGTGGCCAAGGCCACCGCCTCGCTCGCTCGCCAGATCATCGGCGACGGCGAAGGCGCAAGCCATGACATTCGTGTCAAAGTTACCGGCGCGACCACCGAAGAAGCCGCTCTGGCATGCGGTCGCGCGGTCGCAGCGTCCAATCTGCTCAAATGCGCCATCTCCGGCAACGATCCGAACTGGGGCCGCATCGTCAGCTCCCTCGGCACCGTGCCGCCCGACGTCGCACCATACGATTCCGAAAAGGTCACGGTGGACGTCAACGGCGTACGCATCTGCGAAAACGGCGGAGCCGGACGCGACCGCTCCGAAGTGGACATGACCCCACGCGAGGTGCACATCGACATCGACCTGAACGCCGGAGAAGCGGAAGCGACCGTCTGGACCGACGATCTGACCCACGAATACGTACACATCAACGCTGACTACGAAAGCTGATCGAATAGGAATGGCCAAAGAACTCAAAGGACCTGGATTCCACTTCGACGTGCACACCGACCTGCGCGCCGACCAGAAGGCGGAAGTGCTTATCGAAGCGCTGCCGTGGCTGGAGGAATTCGCCGGACAACGCATCGTCATCAAATATGGCGGCAACGCGATGATCGACGATCATCTGAAAGCCTGCTTCGCCGAAGACATGGTGTTCCTGCGCCAGGTGGGACTGCACCCGGTCGTGGTGCACGGTGGCGGTCCGCAGATATCCCAAATGCTTAAGGCCCTGGGTATCAAGTCCGAATTCAAGGGCGGATTGCGTGTCACCACTCCGGAAGCCATGGATGTGGTCCGCATGGTGCTGACCGGCAAGGTGTCCCGTGAACTCGTTGGCCTGATCAACGCGCACGGTCCATTCGCGGTCGGCCTGTCCGGCGAGGACGGCGCCCTGTTCTCGGCCATGCAGCGCAAACCGGTCATTGACGGCAAGCCCACCGATATCGGCTTGGTCGGCGACGTGGTGAGCGTCGACGCGTCCGCCGTGGAGGATCTAATCAACGCTGGACGTATTCCGGTGGTTTCCTCCGTGGCTCCGAATGAAGACGATGCCACTGAAGTGCTCAACGTGAACGCCGACTCCGCCGCGGCCGCCCTTGCCGCGGCCCTTGGAGCCAGCAAGCTGGTCGTGTTGACCGACGTCGACGGTCTGTATGCCGATTGGCCGGACCGTGACTCCCTGATTGGCCGCATCGGCGTGGAGAATCTGCGCGATATGCTCCCCGACCTGGAAAGCGGCATGCGTCCGAAGATGGAAGCCTGCGTGCGCGCCATCGACGGAGGCGTTCCGCGGGCCCATATTATCGACGGTCGCAAACCGCATTCCATCCTGAACGAGATCTTCACCACCGACGGCATCGGCACCATGGTCGTGCCCGAGGACGGTATTGAAATGAGGAGTTCCTATGGCAACTGAACAACTGGAAACACTCGGCACTGAAGATGCCAAGTGGCTGGGAGAGTACTCCCAGGTGCATATGAACGTGTTTGGCACGCCCCTGCGCGTGATGGACCACGGTGAGGGCGCCCACATCTGGGATGTCGACGGCAATGAATATCTCGATTTCCTTGCAGGCATCGCCGTCAACGCGCTCGGATACGCCCATCCGAAGTGGGTGAAGGCCGTCAGCGAACAGGCCGCCAAGGCCGCGCATGTGAGCAACTACTTCGCCACCGAACCGCAGATCAAGCTCGCCGCCAAACTCGTCAAGCTCGCGGGCGCTCCGGAAGGTTCCCGCGTCTACTTCGGCAATTCCGGCGCGGAAGGTAACGAGGCGGCGCTGAAGCTCGCCAAGCTCTACGGGCGCACCCTGCCGGGCGCGTTGCCTGAGATCGGCGGCAAACCGGCACGCATCATCTCCATGACCCACGGCTTCCACGGCCGCACCATGGGCGCGCTGTCCGCAACGTGGAAGCCCGCCATCCGTGAGAAATTCGAGCCGCTGGTACCGAACATCGAATTCGTCGAAGCCGGCAACGTCGAAGCCTTGCACGACGCTTTCGCCGAAACCGGCCAAGGCAAGTACGGCAAAGGGCCGGTCGCGGCCGTCATCATGGAGCTTATCCAGGGCGAGGCCGGTGTGATGCCGCTCGGAGCGGACTATGTGAAGGCCGCCCGCAAACTATGCGACGAACATAAGGCGCTCCTCATCATCGACGAAGTGCAGACCGGCATCGGACGCACCGGAGCATGGTTCGCCTTCCAGCGTGAGGATCTTTCCGGCGGTGTGACCCCGGACATCATCACTTTCGCCAAGGGCGTTGGCGGTGGTTTCCCGATGGGCGGCATGATTTCCTTTGGCGCCGAACTGTCCGCGCTGTTCACCCCGGGTTCCCACGGCTCCACTTTCGCAGGCAATCCATTGGGCGCTTCGGCGGCATTGGCAACGCTGGGAGTCATCGAAGAGGACAACCTCGTGGACAACGCCGAAGAACGCGGCAAGCAGCTGCGCGACGGTATCGCCTCCTGCGGTAATCCGCTGTTCGTCTCCGTGCGTGGCCGTGGCCTGCTCGACGCCATCGAACTTGCCCACCCCTGCTCGCATGCGGCCATGAACTGGGCTTTGGAACACGGTCTCATCGTCAATGCGGTGGCTCCGAATGCGTTGCGTCTCGCCCCGCCGCTGGTCATCACTGCTCAGGACGTCGATCAAGCGGTGTCCATCCTCGCCAAGATTCCGTCCGACCTGCCTAACGACTGATCTCGGACGAACCCGAAGAATTTGAAAGGAGCCTCTATACCAATGGCAACCCCTGAACTGCGCCATATGCTGCGCGATGACGATCTGAACCACGAAGAACAGAAGCAGGTGCTGGAACTGGCCATCAAGTTCCACAAGAACCGTTTCTATCACCAGCCGTTCGCTGGCCCGCAGGGCATCGCCGTGATTTTCGACAAGCCCAGTACCCGTACCCGCTCCAGCTTCTCCATTGGCGTGGCCGAACTCGGTGGCTATCCGCTGGTCATTGACAAGTCCGGCTCCCAGCTGGGCCGTGGCGAACCGGTGGCCGACACGGCTCGCGTGCTTGACCGTATGGCCTACGGCGTGGTGTGGCGCACCTTTGGCCAGGACCGTGTTGAGGAAATGGCCAAGTACTCCACCCATCCGGTGGTGAACGCACTGACCGACGAATTCCATCCGTGCCAGATTCTTGCTGACTTCCAGACCATCTCGGAACATCGCGGCGGTGTAGACAACCTCAAGAACCAGACCATCGCCTATCTTGGCGACGCGGCCAACAACATGTCCAACTCCTACCTGCTCGGCGGCGCTGTGGCGGGCATGAACGTGCGTGTGGCAGGACCGTACGGATACCTGCCGGATCCGCAGATCGTTGCCGATGCCGAAGCGATTGCCTCTGAGACCGGCGGCTCCATCCTCGTCACTACTGATCCGAATGAGGCTGTTGCCGGAGCCGATTGCGTCTTCACCGACACGTGGGTCTCCATGGGCGAGGAAGCGGAATACGCTGTCCGTTCCAAGCCGTTCTGGGATTACCAGGTGAACGCCGAACTCATGGCCAAGGCCAAGGACGACGCCATCTTCCAGCACTGCCTGCCTGCATATCGCGGCAAGGAGGTCACCGCCGAGGTTATCGATGGTCCTCAGTCCGTGGTTTGGGATGAGGCAGGCAACCGTCTGCACGCCCAGAAGGCGTTGCTGACCTGGTTGGCCGGCAAGGCCCGTGGCGATGAAAGCCTGCTGGTCTGATGACTGACCACACTCCCGCGTTGCAGCGTCCTGCCACACGAACCGCTCGACTGAGCGCCATTGAGCAGGCGCTGCTGACGCGCATCGTCACCTCGCAATCGCAACTGTCGCAGATTCTCGCCGACCAGGGCATCGAGGTGACGCAGGCCACACTGAGCCGTGATCTCGATGAGATTCACGCCACGAAGACCCGTCTTGCCGACGGAACCGTGGCCTACGCCGTCGGCAAACAGAACATTGATGAACATCCGGCTTCTAACCCGGACGCCAAAACCGAGCAGCAGATTAGCCGGGTACTGTCCGGACTGGTCACATCCGTGGCCGCGGCACGTAATCTCGTGGTCGTGCACACGCCATCCGGCGCCGCGCAATATGTGGCCAGCGTCATCGATAAGCAGCCCATCGAAGGCGTGCTTGGCACCATCGCCGGAGATGACACGGTCATGGTTATCTGCTCCGAGGATGATGTCGCCAAACGGCGTGCGCAATGGCTGCTTGATGTCGCTTCCAAAGCGTGAATAGCCATATAGTGGACACGACGCACCAAATATGCATAAATATACAGAGCTGTGCATATACTGATGAATAACGTTGGATGTTAGAAAGGGAAACCATGAGCGATCAGAATCGTCTCGTCCTGGCGTACTCCGGTGGTCTTGACACCTCCGTCGCCATTTCGTATCTGAAGGAACGCACCGGCAAGGATGTTGTGGCCGTGTCCCTCGACGTCGGCCAGGGCGGCGAAAGCCTCGAAACCATCAAGCAGCGCGCGCTGGCATGCGGTGCGGTCGAAGCCTACGTGGTCGATGCCCGTGATGAATTCGCCAACGAATACTGCATGAAGGCCCTGAAGGCCAACGCCATGTACGAAGGCGTGTACCCGCTGGTCTCCGCCATCTCCCGTCCGCTGATTTCCAAGCATCTCGTCCGTGCCGCCCACCAGTTCGGCGCTGACACCATTTCCCACGGCTGCACCGGCAAGGGCAACGATCAGGTTCGTTTCGAGGTCTCCATCGCCTCCATCGACCCGACGCTGAAGGCCATCAGCCCGATTCGCGACCTGTCTCTGACCCGCGACGTCGAGATCGCCTTCGCCAAGGAACACAAGCTGCCGATCGTGCAGACCGAGAAGAGCCCGTTCTCCATCGACCAGAACGTGTGGGGCCGCGCCATCGAGACCGGTTTCCTCGAGGATCCGTGGAACGGTCCGACCAAGGACTGCTACTCCTACACCGACGATCCGGCGTTCCCACCGGTCGAGGATGAGGTCGTCATCGAATTCAAGCAGGGCGTCCCGGTCAAGATCGACGGTCATGACGTCACTCCGCTGCAGGCCATCGAAGAGATGAACCGTCGTGCAGGCGCGCAGGGCATCGGCCGTATCGATTTGATTGAGGATCGTCTGGTAGGCATCAAGTCCCGCGAGCTGTACGAGGCTCCGGGCGCAGTGGCGCTGATCACCGCCCACCAGGAACTCGAGAACTGCTGCCTCGAACGCGAGCAGCACCGCATCAAGCGCGACATCGACAAGCGCTGGGCCGAACTGGTCTACGACGCGCAGTGGTTCTCCCCGGCAACCCAGTCCCTGAACGCCTTCATCGAAGACACCCAGAAGTACGTCTCCGGCGAGATTCGCATGGTTCTGCACGGTGGCCGCGCCGTCGTGACCGGCCGTCGCTCCGACAGCTCGCTGTACGACTACAACCTGGCCACCTACGATTCCGGCGACAGCTTCGACCAGAAGTCCTCCAACGGCTTCATCGACATCTATGGTCTGCCGAGCCGCGTGGCCGCAGCCCGCGACGTCAAGTTCGGCAACGGCATCGAGGTCCCGGAGAACAGCGTCGAGTAAGCATCATCCGGATTCACGTTGTGAATCGTCTTGATAATGGGGGAGAGCGTACCGTCGGGACCATCCTGACTGGTAAGCTCTCCCTCAGTCATATCTGCAAGGAGATTTGGAAAAACAATGACCGAGAGCACTACTAATGGTGAGCATCTTGCCCTGTGGGGCGGCCGTTTCAAGTCTGGTCCGTCGCCGGAACTCGCACGGCTGAGCAAGTCCACCCAATTCGACTGGCGACTCGCCGATGACGATATCGCCGGTTCGCGCGCCCATGCCCGTGCACTGGGCCGCGCCGGACTGCTGACCGCCGATGAGCTGCAGCGCATGGAAGACGCCCTTGACGAGCTGCAGCGCCGCGTGGATTCCGGAGCATTCGCTCCGATCGAGGATGACGAGGACGAGGCCACTGCACTCGAACGCGGCCTGCTTCAAATCGCAGGTGACGAACTCGGCGGCAAGCTCCGCGCCGGCCGTTCCCGCAACGATCAGATCGCCGCGCTCATCCGCATGTGGCTGCGCCGCCACAGCCGCATCATCGCCAAAATGCTGCTCGGTCTCGCCGCAACACTGATTGAGCAGTCCGAAAAAGCCGGTCGCACCGTCATGCCGGGACGTACGCATATGCAGCACGCCCAGCCAGTTCTGCTTGCCCACCAGCTCATGGCCCACGTGTGGCCGCTGCTGCGTGACGTGGAACGTCTCGCCGATTGGGATAAGCGCATCGACGCCAGCCCGTACGGCTCCGGTGCCCTCGCCGGCAACACCCTTGGCCTCGAACCGGTGGCTGTGGCCCGTGAGCTGGGCTTCTCCAAGGTGACCGCCAACTCCATCGACGGCACCGCCAGCCGTGATCTGGTCGCCGAATTCGCCTTCATCGCCGCCATGACCGGTGTCGATCTGAGCCGCCTGTCCGAAGAGATCATCATCTGGAACACCCAGGAATTCGCGTTCGTGCGTCTTGATGACGCCTACTCCACCGGCTCGTCCATCATGCCGCAGAAGAAGAATCCGGACATCGCCGAACTCACTCGCGGCAAGTCCGGACGACTCATCGGCGACCTGACTGGCCTGCTCGCCACCTTGAAAGGCCTGCCGACAGCCTACGCGCGCGACCTGCAGGAAGACAAGGAAGCCGTATTCGACCAAGTGGACACGCTTGAAGTGCTGCTGCCGGCATTCACCGGCATGGTCGCCACCATGGTCTTCGACAAGGAACGCCTCGAAGCCGAAGCCCCGACCGGTTTCGCCCTCGCCACCGACATCGCCGAATGGCTCGTCAAGAACGGTGTGCCGTTCCGTCACGCGCATGAGCTTTCCGGCGCATGCGTCAAGATTGCCGAAGACCGCGGCCAGGAGCTGTGGGATTTGACCGACGAGGACTTCATCAACGTGTTCAAGGACTTCCTGCCGGCGGACAAGGCCCCGCAGGTGCGTGAAGTGCTGTCCACCGAAGGCTCCGTCTCCGCCCGCAACGGCAAGGGAGGCACCTCCCCGCTGCGCGTGCGCGAACAGATCGTTTCCGCCAAGACCACCATCGAGCAGCTACGCGCCTTCGCCAACTCCGTGTCCGACGGTTCCGCATACAAGTCGCCCGAATCCCTGCTCAAGTAATCCCTATCAAGCAAGGAGCAAAAAGCGGTGCTGTTGACGCGCACGCAGATACGACGGCTGGTCTACGCGCACGGCCGGGAGATTCTGGAACATGACCACATGGCCATCGAAAGGGTCTGCTACCAGCATGGCGTGGTCACCACATTCGCCCATTCCATTCGTGTGGCTTGTCTGTCCGTCTGGCTGGCAGACAGACTGCACCTGTGGAATAGGGTTGATCTACATTCGTTGATTCGCGCCGCTTTGCTCCATGATTACTTCCTTTACGATTGGCATGACTGGGACAACGGCACCCATCGGCTACACGGATTCACACATGGTGAAACGGCCATGCGCAACGCCATACGGGATTTCAAACTCAACCAGATCGAACGGGACAGCATCGAACATCACATGTTCCCATTGACTCCCTATCCGCCGAAGTACATCGAAGGATACCTTGTCACCGCGGCCGACAAAATCAGCGCCACGAAGGAAACGCTCTCTTTCGATCGTTTCGACAAACCCGCATCCGGACAACCGATGGACAGGAGCTGATGGCTGTGGCGCTCACACTCGAATATTTGTTCCTTTGGTTCCTGTTGTACGCCTTTATCGGATGGGTGTACGAGTCGGTTCTCGTGTCCGTTTCGGAACGTCGATGGGTCAACCGTGGTTTCCTTAACGGGCCGTTGTGCCCAATTTACGGATGCGGCGCGGTGCTTGCGATCGTGCTGTTGCATGACTTCACGAATCCCATCGAGATTTTCCTTATCTCCTCATTTGGCGCGAGCATACTCGAGTACATCACCTCTTGGGGCATGGAAAAGCTGTTCCACGCCAGATGGTGGGATTACAGCCATTACCGATTCAACATCCAAGGCCGCATCTGTCTGCTCGGCGCAATCGTATTCGGATTCGGCGGAGTATTGATCATCGATGTGGTCCAGCCGCAGGTCGAACGGCTCACCGCCATGATTCCGCTGCTTGCCGTGCACGTGATATGCGCGGTCGCCGCCATCGTCGTTATCATCGACACCATCGTCACCGTGGTGGGCATCGTCGGCCTGTCCGAGCGTCTCGCCAAATTCAGCGAAGCGGTGCAGGATCGTGCGGAGAAGGCCGGAGACTCCTGGCAGTGGGGCAAAGAGGAGTTCCGGGAAAAGATGCATGATTTGTCGGAATCGTCGCAGGAACGTGTCGCCAATATGCGTCAGCTTGTCTCTTCCGCGTTGAATTGGCAGCAACGTCGTATGATCCGCTCCTTCCCACGCATGCGTTCCACGGACTCCACCAAATACAGCAAGATCATGGAAACCGTGCGTGAGATGCTGCGCCGAAAGTAAGTTTCCACCGGCCACACGTGTCGTATAGCATGTGTCCAAAAACGATTTGCCCCGCCAACCTGCGTTGCGCACGCTGACGGGCAAAATCCCTTTATGCATCACATCGGATAGGGGCTACGACACTTGCGATGTGGCCGACCCCTTGTAATCGGTGATGCCGGCACCAATGTTCGGATGCTGCGCCGAATACGCCTGGTCCACACAGTAGAACGCCAGAAGCACGACGGCCACAACGGTGAGCTTTCTTGTATCGATACGACTCAGCAAGTTGTCCAATGCAGGAGCCAGCAGATACACAATCGCCAAACCGCCCAAACCAAACGTCAGCAGACCCTCGGCACAGATACGACCATTGAGATTGAGAAAATAACCGGTGTAATCCCACCAGCGTTGTCCTCCGTGGGTCTTCTCCAGATACCAGGACGAGAAGTACTCCAACCCGCCACACAAGACCATGGCGGCCAGGAACTCGAACAAGGGCTTCTTCCTCAACTTCTTCAGCAGAATAAGGATAATCACTCCGCCGGTGCCATAGATCGGCAGCCATGGCCCATGCAGCGTGCCACGATTCACGAACGTTCCTTCGGAAATGAAGGCGAGGCTCACCTCCCATACCCATCCCACGAAACAGAAGATGAAGAACATCATGACCAGATTGACCAACGAATAGCTGCGATCGGAGCTGACGGTGCGGGATTCGCGGAACCGGAACGCCATCGGCGCCGGAGCCAGACGACCAGGATAGATAGCGCCGTCCAGAATCTCCCTGCCGGTATCGATCTGGTGCAGTTGCTCGCGATACTCCTCATACTTGGTCACCGACCGCGCATGCAGGATACGCACGCCCAACCATTCGGACAGGAACCCGACGAAACCGTTTGGCTTGTCCACTGGAACAAGATTGCTGGACAACTGCTCCACCGTTTCGGCAACATCACCATACGCGGCATGCAATGTCTCAGCGGAGGCCTTGCTGTACAGGTATTCGTCGCTGAGCAGCTCGCTTCCCTCCAATCCCGAATCCTTGGACAATCCGCGCACATGCACGTAATATTCGACGAAAAACGCCGCGTTATAGCCGTTGGAATAGAAGATGCCGCTCAAGCCGAGCGTGAACAGATTGAGCAGCCACCAGCCAAGGAACGACAGGTCGGCCACGAAACACTCCCACTTGTGACCCTTCATCATGCGCCTGGACAGGCTGATGGCCTCCCGTGCCCCGATATTCGGATTTTCGGCGACGATGTAGGGGTGTTGCCTACTACCGAACTGTTTTGTTTTTTTAAGTAATCCTATGTTATAATAAGTCTCATGTTGGTAAAGGAATGGGCCAGACTGGAAGGATTGCATCCGCAGACCGTGTGGAAATGGTGCCGTCAGGGCACCATGCCCGTTCCTGTGGAGCAGACGCCGACCGGCATGTGGCTCATCCACGACCCGAAATACGAGACCGCATCGCAGCCGAATCCCGCGGACACTCGCACCGTCTGCTACGCGCGAGTATCCAGCGGCGGACAGAAGGACGATTTGCAACGTCAGGCCGACCGGTTGAAGGCGTTCGCTCTTAGCATGGGCGTCGAGAAGCCCGAGGTGGTCACGGAGACGGGTTCCGGCATGAACGACAAGCGACGCAAGCTCAACCGGCTATTGTCCGAACCGACCGTCGGCACGATAATCGTGGAGCATCGCGACCGGCTCGCCCGTATGAACGCGGGCTTGGTGGAGAGCGCGTTGAAGGCGCAGGGACGCCGAATCATCGTGGTGGATGACACGGAGCTGGATGACGATCTGGTGCGCGACATGACCGAGGTGCTGACCTCGTTCTGCGCGAGACTGTACGGACGCCGCGCAGCCAAGCACCGTGCGGAGAAGGCGTTGGAGGCGATGCGCGATGAGCGCGTATGAGGCCGTTAGAATTCGGCTCGACCCAACCCCACGGCAGACACGGCTGTTGGAGTCCCATGCGGGTGGTGCGCGTTTCGCGTACAATCTGATGCTCGCGCACGTCCAGCGCCAAATCTCCTTGGGTGAGAAACCGGACTGGACGTTGTACGCGATGCGCCGCTGGTGGAACGAGTGGAAGGACGAAATCGCCCCGTGGTGGCGAGAGAACAGCAAGGAGGCGTACAGCAGCGCGTTTGAATGGCTGTCCCAAGCGTTGAGGAACTGGTCGGACAGCAGGAAGGGCAGGCGCGCGGGCCGTAGGGTGGGCTGGCCGAAATACAAGTCGAAACGCTCCAGTGTCCCGCGTTTCGCATACACGACCGGCAGCTTCGGCCTTATCGAAGACGACCCGAAGGCGTTGAAACTGCCACGCATCGGACGCGTACACTGCATGGAGAACGCCACCGAACGCGTCCACGGCAGACGAATCGTGCGCATGACCGTCAGTCGCCATGCGGGCTTCTGGTATGCGGCCCTCACCGTCGAGCGTCCCACCGAAAGCGTTCCAGCGAAAAACAGAAAACGGAAGAACCGTAATCGTCAGGTCGGCGTGGATTTGGGCGTCAAGACCCTCGCCACCCTATCGGATGGCACCACGTTCCCCAATCCACGCAACTACGTCCGCACGCAACGGAAACTCCGCCACACCCAACAGTCGTTAAGCCGCCGCGATAGGGGCATGAACCATGGATGCGGGTCGAAACGGTACAACAGGGCGTTGGAGCGTGTGCGCCGAATCCACGCTCGCATAGCCGCCCAACGAGCCGACAACATCAGCAAGCTCACCACGTGGCTTGCCGACAATTATTCCGACATCAGCATCGAAGACCTCAACGTGCAAGGCATGAGCCATAACAGGAGGCTTGCCAAACACATACTGGACGCGGACTTCCACGAGTTCCGCCGCCAACTGGAATACAAGACCGCACGCACCGGCACGAGGCTCCATGTCATCGACCGCTGGTATCCAAGCTCGAAGACCTGCTCGAACTGCGGGACGGTGAAAGCCAAACTGCCCCTGTCCGAGCGCGTCTACCATTGCGAGGAGTGCGGACTTGTCATCGACCGCGACCTGAACGCGGCCATCAACATCCAAGTCGCCGGGAGTGCCCCGGAGACGTTAAACGCGCGTGGAGGAAGCGTAAGACATGCCCGCCCCAAAGGCGGGACAACGCGGCATCCGGCGAAACGCGAACCAAGCGGCGGCGAGAGTCGCGTGAGGCTTGGAGCTGGCCTTGGCAACGAGGCCATGCAGATGACTTCGCTCTAGCGACAAGCTAAAACAAAGTCATCTACAACGGCATCATACGGTAGGAATACGGTTTGATGAACGCGCCGATGATGGTGAACGTCCACAGGAACAGGAACACGTTCTCGAGCAGCATCACCTTCGCCATCGACAACCATTTGCGCGTGGTGATTGGGTAGAGGAAACGGCTCACGGGAAGTTTGTCGTAGGTCCGCCCCTCAAGCAGCATGCGCATCATGACCACCCGGTATGTCTGCTGGACGAACAGCCATACGAAAAGGTAAACGGCCAGGGATACGACGATTGGTACGGCCACGGCGACGCCGTCATTATGCACGATGGAATTGGCCGCATCGGCCATCGACAGAATGACCGAACCCGATGAGAACGAGTTGAGCAGAGACGCGAACACGCCGCGTTTACGCCCCATCATGGCATTGGTGTCGTTTTGCACGATCTGCTCCTGATTGTGCTCCACTTGCCTGCGTGCCTGGCTTTCATCGCCGACAAGCAGGTTCTCCAACACTTTCGACACGTTGTCGGATTGCGCTGTGCCATCCTCCTGCACGGTTGCGGACGGGGAACTGGCGTTCACCGACCATGTCGACGAACTGTAGGCGACACCGAACACCGAAGCGAACAGGCAGATGACGACTATCATCCAATAGTGTCTCTTATAGGCTTTCCTTGCATTGGCCTTCATGCCTTTGCGATCCATGCAGACCTCCCTTCTTCTCGTCGATGAGATTCCATTTTTGATTTTAACCGGCATGTTCCGTGATCGCTTTGATAAAAACATGGAAAACGGCACACGCGGCTGTCTGTGTCTTCTGCGAAACTGTAGGGTGCGTAAAACGCGGTAATGTCCACAATTCGATAGGGAGAAAGCACAGTTATGGCTCACGTCATCGATTTCAAGGAGGCCGGTTTCGATTCCGTCCTCGATGAACTGGAATGGCGCGGGTTGATTTCCCAGTCCACTGACAGGGATCGACTCGCCGAAGCGTTGAACGGAGAGCCCATCACCTATTATTGCGGCTTCGATCCGACCGCCGCCTCCCTGCACATCGGCAACCTCGTTCAGCTCATCAACATGCGCCACCTGCAGGCCGCAGGACACCATCCGATCGCGTTGGTCGGCGGCGCCACCGGCCTGATCGGAGATCCGCGCCAGTCGGGCGAACGCACGCTCAACCCGAAGGACGTCGTGGCCGGCTGGGCCGATCGTCTGAAGAAGCAGATCGGCGGCATCCTCGAGACCGAAGGCAGCAATCCGGTGCGTTTCGTGTCCAACTACGATTGGACCGCTTCGATGAACGTCATCGACTTCCTGCGTGATGTCGGCAAGAATTTCCGTATGGGCACCATGCTCGCCAAGGACACCGTGGCCCGTCGCCTCAACTCCGAGGAAGGCATCTCCTTCACCGAGTTCAGCTACCAAGTGCTTCAGGGCAACGACTTCCTGCACCTGTTCGACGAGTACCATTGCGTGCTGGAGATCGGCGGCTCCGACCAGTGGGGCAACCTCACCTCCGGTCTGGATCTGATCCACAAGGTGCGCGGCGTGGACGTGAACGTGTTCACCAGCCCGATCATCACCGACGCGCAGGGCAAGAAGTTCGGCAAGTCCGAAGGCAACGCCGTCTGGTTGGATGGCACGATGCTCAGCCCCTACAAGTTCTACCAGTTCTGGTTCAACCGTCCCGACAGCGAGATGGAGAACCTGCTCAAGGCGTTCACCTTCCTGCCAAAGGCCGAAATCGAACGGCTTATCGAGGAAAGCAAGACCAATCCGGGCGCGCGTGAGGCGCAGCGCACCCTCGCATGGGAGGTCACCAGCTTCGTGCATGGCGAGGAAGCCACTCGCCAGGCCATCGAAGCTGCTGGCGCGTTGTTCGGACGTGGCGGCGATCTGGCGGACATCGACGAGTCCACGCTTGAGGCCGCTATCGACGGCATGAAGGTCGATGGGGAATTCGCCAAGGTCGCAGCCGGCGACCGTGTGGCCGAGGCTGGTATGAAGGCAGGCCTGTTCAAGTCGATTTCCGAGGCGCGCAAGACCATCAAGTCCGGTGGCGTGTACCTCAACAACACGCGCGTGGAGGATGAGGAACAGACGTTGCAGGACGGTGACTTCCTGCATGGTCGTTTCGTGCTCATCCGCCGCGGCAAGAAGGCGCTCGGCGTCGTCGAACAGGCGTGAGACGCATAGGCAATCGTAAGTAAATAATCGCAAGTATCTCAAGACCAATAAGGAACAGCATGGCAGAAGAACAGCGCGGATCGCGCGGCAAGTCCTACGGCAACCACAAGTCCTACGGCTCGGGCAGGCCGGGTAACCGCGGTGGCAAGGGATTCAAGCCGCGCGGCAACGGCGGCAAGTCCTACGGACACAAGTCCGGCGGCTTCCACAACGATGACCGTAAGGGCGGATATCGTAAGGGCAATGGCGGCGGATACCGTCGTGGCGACCGCGATTTCCATCGCGATGGCGAAGGCGAAGGTCAGGAGCGTCGTTTCCACAACGGTCCGCGCAAGTTCAACCGCGATGGCGAGCGTCGTGACGACCGCCGCGGCGGCTATCGTGGCAATCGCGGCGACAATCCGCGCTACCAGCGTGATGGCGAGCGTTCCGGCTTCCGTCATAATGACCGTCGTGACGGCGATCGCAGGGATTTCCATCGTGACGACCGCCATGGTGATGGCGAGCGTCGCAATTTCCGTCATGACGGTGACCGTCGTGACTTCCGCCGTGACGATGGTGAGCGTCGTGGCGGCCGCAATTTCCACAAGGACGGCGATCGCAGGGACTTCCGCCGCGATGACCGCCGCGGGGAGCGCCGTGATGGCGAGCGTCGTAATTTCCGTCGTGATGATCGTCGTGACGGCGATCGCAGGGATTTCCGCCGTGACAACCAGCGTCGTGACTTCCACAAGGATCGCGACCAGCGTCCGGAAGGCGAGGAGCGCCGCGAATTCACCCGTGAAGAGAAGATGGAGTACCGCGAGGCGAAGCGTGGTGAATACCTGTCGAAGCCACGTCGCAATTCCGACGGCACGATGAGCTTCCCGTCGCAAAACCCGTACACGCATCGTCGCCCGGGCGAGCCGAAGATGCCGAAGGGCATCGAGTGGAGCATGCTGTCCACCGATGACCGTGAGCGTCTGCGTGGCCTGTCCAAGGAACATGCGGAGAACATCGGCCTGCACATCCTCGCCGCCTACACGCTTGAGGAAAGGGATCCGGAGCTGGCGCTCGAACACGCCAAGTGGGTGGCGCATCAGGCTTCCCGTATTGATTTCGCGCGTGAGACCCTTGCGTTCGTGGCCTACCGTCAGGGCGATTACAAACTGGCCCTGCGTGAGTTCCGCACCGCGTTCCGCATGAACGGTTTCCTTGACTATCTGCCGTTCATCGCCGACTGCGAGCGTGGTATGGGCGAGCCGAAGAAGGCCATCGAAACCGCCATGAGCGATGACGCGAAGTATCTGCGCGGCGAATCCAAGGCCGAGATGTTCCTCGTGTACGCGGGCGCGCTGGGCGACCTCGAGCTGTGGGATAAGGCCATTGAGATCGTGCATACGCTGGGCCGTTCCAAGGGTCTGGCCGGCGAATACCGCATGCGTGCGGTGCAGGCCGAACAGTACTTCCTCGAGCAGGCCGGACGCTCCGATGAGGCCGTGGCCCTCGACCAGCTGCTTGACAAGCTTGAGCTGCAGTACGCCGATGCCGAAGAGGACGAGACCTCCGACGATCTGGTCATCGAATACGACATGCAGGAATTGAACGACGAGCTTATGGACAAGCTCGGCATTTCCGAAGATGACGCCCAGTATGCGCCGGAAGACGAGGATGAGGACGATTCCGAGGCCGTCGACGAGAACGGCGAGACCAACGATGAGACCCAGCTTGATGCCGAAGCGGCCAAGGAAGGCGCCGAGTCCGACGACGAGCCTGCCGGTGACGGCGAAAACGCGGGCGACTCCGAAGACGACCAGACTGAGGATGAGGTCGAATCCGCAGCCGATTCCGACAACGAGTGAGGTGCGGCAAAACAATGCTGAAATCCACAACCCGTCCGCTGAGCGAAGCCTACCAGCTGGCGCTGCTTGATCTTGACGGCGTGGTCTACCGTGGCAAGAATCCGGTGGAACATGCTGCAGAGAGCATCCGCAAGGCCGAAGGCCTCGGCATGACGGTGGAATACACCACCAACAATTCCTCCCGACTGCAATCCGTGGTGGCCGACCAGCTTAAGGGCTTCGACCTTGACGTCGAACCATGGCAGGTCATCACCTCGTCCGTGGTGGCTGCCCGTATGGTGGCCCGTGCGGTGCCGCAAGGTGCGAAAGTGTTTGTGCTCGGAGCACAGCATCTGCGTGAGGAAGTCGCCAAGCAGGGTCTTGAAGTGGTTGATTCCGCCGAAGACAAGCCGGTCGCGGCCATCCAAGGCTGGTACCCGGACATGTCTTGGAACCAGATGGCGCAAATCGCCTACGCCGTAGAACAGGGCGCCACGTATTTCGTGACCAACCGCGACCTGACCATTCCGCGTGAGCTGGGCATCGCCCCCGGTTGCGGTTCCATGATCATGGCCGTCATCAACGCCACTGGTGTGGAACCGGTTTCGTCCGCAGGCAAGCCGGAATCCGCCATGTATGACGAAGCCCGACTGCTTGCCGCGCATGATGGTGCCGAACCAGTGGCCAAGGAAGCATGCCTCGCCATCGGTGACCGTCTCGATACCGATATCGAAGCCGGCAATCGTGGCGGCTATGATTCCCTGGCCGTGCTGACCGGCGTCACCAATCCGCATGAGCTGATGTTCGCTCCGGAGCATCTGCGTCCGACCTACATCGCCAAGGACCTGACCGGACTTAACGAGCCGGCCCCCGAAGTCGTGCATGAGGCTGGCGCTTGGAGCTGCCGCGACGTGCAGGCGTGCGTCGACGGCGATCGTCTTTACGTCACCGACATCACCAGCGTCGACGGTCTTCGTGCGGCCTGCGCCGCCATGTGGGATGCGGCGGATCGCGGACACAGCGTCGACGGCATGATCGTGCCGGAATTCCGAATCGCCTGATTGCCGCACGTGCGTATGCGCAACATGAATGACGATTCCGGTGCCGTCGTCCGACTCGACATCGCGCTGGTGGAGCGTGGCGTCACGGACAGCCGCTCCAAAGCACAACGGCTGATCGAATCCGGCAAGGTCCGGGTGAACGGCATCGTCGCATCCAAAGCGTCGCTCAAAGTCACGGCCGCCGACACGCTTGATGCCGATCTGGGAGACGATTACGTCTCCCGTGGAGCCTACAAGTTGGTCGGCGCGTTCGACATGTTCTCCCAGACGGGCCTGCGTTCCGCGGAAGGATTCGATTGCCTCGACATCGGCGCGTCCACCGGCGGTTTCTGCGACGTGCTTCTGCGACGCGGTGCCGCGCATGTGATCGCGCTCGACGTGGGGCACGGCCAGCTTGACCCGCGCATCGCAGGCAACGAGCGCATCATCGAAATGAGCGGCGTCAACATCCGCGACGTCGAAGCGGATGATCTGCCGTACCGGCCAAGCATGATCGTATCCGACGTGTCATTCATCTCGTTGACATACGTGATTCCCGTCATCGCGCGCATCGCCGCGCCCGGCGCACACGTCGTGCTGCTGGTCAAACCGCAGTTCGAAGTCGGCAAAGGCAACCTCGGCAAAAACGGCATCGTGGAAAGCGAAACCTTACGCAAACAGGCGCTCGACACCGTCACCGCCTGCGCGAAAGCCAACGGACTGGATGTACGCGCCACGGCGGTCTCACCGATCGAAGGCACGCACGGCAACATCGAGTATCTGCTGTATGCAGTGGCGTAAACCGTTCTCCGCCAATCGATAGCGTAAAAATGAAAGGCCGGCGGCCCATATGAAAAATCCCATATGGACCGCCGGCCTTTTGCATGTTCCGTGGGCCTAGCCCCTCAAAAACTTGTCGATCTGATCCTGCTTGCCCATGATGATGAGCTCGTCGTTACGGTGCATAATCAGCTCTTTCGAACCGTATTCGAATTCCTTGCCCGGCGATTTGACACCGACCACGGTGATGCCGAACCGTTCATGTACGCGCGCATCCTCGATGGAGTAACCGACGACATGCGGGGGAGTGTGGATCTTCACCACGCTGTACGCGCCTTCAAGCTCGATGTAGTCCAGATAGTTGCCGGACACCAAGTGCCCTACGCGTTTGCCGGCATCGGTCTCCGCGTTGATGATGTGCCGTGCGCCGATACGCTGCAGAATGCGCGCATGCTCCTTGGACACCGACTTCGCCCAAATGTCGGAGATGCCCGCGTCCAGCAGATTGCCGGCGGTGATGACGGACGCTTCGACGCTGTCGCCGATGGCTACGACCGCCGTGTCGAAATCGGAGGCGTTGATCTGCTCCAACGCCATCACGTCGGTCATGTCGGCCTGCACGGTGGGGATCTGCGACGACCAGCGGTTCACCAGTTCGCCGTCCTTGTCGACGGCGAGCACATCCTGTCCCATCGTATCCAATGTGGTGGCTACGGAACTGCCGAAACGGCCGAGTCCTACCACAAGAACGCTTCTGGTGTTGTTAGCCATGATTGTTCGCGTACCTTTCGATGTTCTGTTCCGGATTCAAGTATAGGAAGTTGCGGGTATAGAAACCGTATCGACGAATCCGCTCAGCCGACCACGATCTGCTCGGTGGGGTAGCGGACCGGCTCCACATTGCGCGGCCTGGAGATCGCGTAGGCGATGGTGAGCGGACCGAGCCTGCCGATGAACATGGTCGCGGCGAGAATGTACAGGACCGCTGGACTAGAAGCGCTGGCCACGCCGACCGAATAGCCTCCCAGACCGAACGCCGAGCAGGTGTCGAACAGCGCGTTGCTCAGCGAGCATCCGGTGATGGCCATCAATGTCATGGACACTATGGTGACGAGTGCCAGACATGAGGTGGTGACGGCCACGGCCGTCATGACGGCTTGCGAATGGATGCGACGATGGAATGCGTTGACGTCATGGCGTCCGGTGAACGCGGCGCGGCAGGTCAACAGAATCACGGCGAATGTGGTGACGCGGATGCCGCCTGCGGTCGAAGTGCTGCCGCCGCCGATGAACATGACGATGGACAGGAACACCTTCGTCGCGTCGCTCACGCCCGGCATCCATGACAGGTCGAAGCCGGAGCTGCGGGGCATGACGGCCGCCACCATCGCATGCCACAACCGCGGTTCCACGCCTTCGGTGGCGAACAGCAGTTTGTTGTTCCATTCCATGAGGAGGAACCAGGTGAACGAGGCGAGCACGATGCAGAACGTGGTGGTCAGCGTGAGCTTGGTATGCAGGCTCCAACGCTTCGGCGGACGATGGTTGCGCCATGAGCGCATGAGGTTAAGCAGGACGGGAAAGCCGAGCGTGCCGCAGAACGCGCTGACGAGGATAGGCAGGCCAACAGCCCAATTGTTGACATGCAGGCCGGCGCCGTCAGGGGTGAAGCCGGCGTTGTTGTATGCCATGACCGCGAAGAACAACGATTCCCACAGCGTGTGCCGCACATTGCCATGATTGACTTTGTACAGGCCGGGGAACAGCGCCACGAACGTGATGCCTTCGATGGTGAACGCGGTGGCGATGACCACGGTGAGCACGCCCTTGATCTCGCCGAGTTTCGTGGTGCCCAGCTCGTTGGCCGTCAGCAGCTTTTGCGTGGCCTTGAGATGGTGGTTCACGGCCAAGGCGATGAGTGAAGCGAACGTCATGACACCCAAGCCGCCCATCTGCACGGAGAAGATGAGCACGGCCTGGCCGAAAGCGGACCAATGCGTCGTCGAATTGACGATGGAGATGCCACACGTCGAAATCGCGGAGATCGCGGTGAAGAACGCGGTGGTGAATGTCGTTTGCTCGCCTTTCGGCGTGGCGGTGGGCGTGAGCAGGAGCAGCGTGGACAATGCGCCCAACATCATGAAGTACAGGATGGTCAGACGTCCGGGATGTGTGGTGAGTCTGTGCATTAGGCTGCGCTTGCGCGGCTTGCGCTCCTCCGCCATGGCCTTCTCGAACGTGTCCCCGGAGAACCACCAGGCATAGCCATGTGAGGCCTCGCGATTGGAGGAGGACTCGTCGAAGACGAGGTTGGACATGCTGTTCCTCGCTCCTTGTCTGTATAAACGGTCTTCGTTTCCTTGAGCTATTGTAGACGGTAGTGTGACGAACGGTGCAGAGACATACCATTCGGCCTGTTCGGCGGATTCGTGGGAAAACGACGAACAGGTTTTGCGGGTGGGATGTACGTGGCTCGTGAACGAACGGAAACGTCTGCGGCGTGTCCGGACACCCGCTACCGCCATTCGTTCATTTGTTCGATTACAATGGTAGGCATCGGCGTCCGTCGAGGACGTGGTATGTACGAGAGTTCTCGGAAAGGGCTTGCGATGCACGGTACCCGGCATGCGGTGGTAGTGACGCATACACGTCTGCGTGAAAGCGGCACGGTGGTCGAAGAAGCCGTCGAACAGCTGCGGCGCGCCGATTTCGAAGTGACGATCATCGACAATATCGAAGCGCCCGATTTCGGCAGCAAGACGCCAGTAGTGCCGAAAAACACGGAAATCGTGGTCGTGCTTGGCGGGGACGGTACCATTCTGCGCGCGGCCGAACTGGTTCATTGCACTGAAGTGCCCATCCTCGGCGTGAACCTAGGGCATGTCGGCTTTCTTGCCGAATTTGAAAGCTTCCAGATGAGCGAGGCGATCCGTCGGATCGCCGACCACGACTATTCCATCGACGAACGTATGATCGCCCACGTCGACGTATGGCTGCCGGGCGCGACGGAACCCATCGAGGACTGGGCGTTGAACGACATCACTTTGGAACGTGCGGACCGTGGCAAGATGGTGGAATTGTCCATCCGTGTCGACGACGTGGAGATGAGCTCATTCGGTTGCGATGGCGTGATCGTATCCACGCCGACCGGTTCCACCGCCTACGCGTTTTCCGCGGGCGGGCCGATCATGTGGCCGAATGTGAAAGCCTTGCAATTGGTGCCGTTGGCGGCGCATGCGTTGTTCGCACGTCCGCTCATCATCGGTTCCGGCTCCACGTTCGCCATCGACATTCTCGAGGATTCCACGTCGGATGGCTGGATCTGCTGCGACGGCCGTCGTCAACGCGCACTGCCCAAAGGCACACGTGTCGAAGTGCGTGAATCGAAATGCACTTTGCGATTGGCTCGTTTGTCTGGCGTGCCGTTCACGAACCGGCTCGTCACCAAATTTGATTTGCCTGTCGTCGGCTGGCGCGAGCAGGCGCGCAAGACCGGCGGCACGCATCATGGGCAATCGTTCCCTAGAACCGGCAAACCGGAAAGCGGGAAGTGACAGGGCATGCTGGAAGAGCTTGAGATCCACAATCTCGGTCCGATTCGTTCCGCTCTGATCGCCCCGGCAGGTGGTATGACGGCGATCACCGGTGAGACGGGAGCCGGCAAATCGATGCTGCTCAGTGCGATCCGACTGATTTCCGGCGGTCCGTCCGATGGAGGCCGCGTTTCGGTGGGCGCTCAGGAGGCGTGGGCGCAGGGTGTGTTCGAAGTCGCCTCGTCGCCGGCCGCGGTGGCCGCGGCACGGGAAGCCGGCTTCGAACCGGAGGATGGCGAGCTGTTTCTGTCGCGTAAAGTGCCCGCTTCCGGGCGATCCCGCAGCATGCTGTCGGGACGTAGCGTGCCGCGTTCCGTACTCGCCTCCGTCGCCGCCGAACTGGTGACGATTCACGGACAGGCCGACCAATTGCGCATAGCGACTACCTCACGTCAGCGCGAATTCCTTGACCGCTATGCGGGAGACGAAGTGGCTTTGGCCGCCTACGGCAAGTCGTGGAGCGCGTTGCGCGCGATGGACGAGCGGTTGGAACGGCTCAACAGCCAGGAATCGTCCATGCGACAGCAGGCGGATTATCTGCGCGAATCAATCGAACGCATCAACCGTGTCGACCCGCAGCCGGGGGAGATGGACGAATTGCGTGCGCGCCGCGACCGCATCGAAAACGCGGCCGAGATCGCCGAAGGCGTGACGCGAGCGTTGGGCGCGTTGGACGCCTCGCAGGTGGTGGACGATGTCGAATCGTCCAGCGCGGCCGATTTGATCGACCATGCTTCGCAGGCGTTGCGCGCCATCCATGTGGAAGGCGTGTTCTCCGAACTCGCCGACCGGCTCGACTCCATCAGCACCGATTTGTCCGACGTGGTGTTCAGCCTGTCGGGAGAAGTGGACAACGAAGCGAGTATGGAGGATTTGGACGCCATCAACGGGCGCATCCACGAGCTGGACGAGCTGACCCGCCGATGGGGGCCGGAATTGTCCGACGTGATCGCATGGCGAGACAAGGCCGTATACGATCTGGAGGATCTGGACGCCTCCCCGGAAAAGGTCGAACAGCTGGAAGCCAAACGGGCGCAGTTGCTTAACGCGGCGAAAAAAGCCGCGCAGGCTGTAAGCAAACGGCGCAGGACCGCGGCCAAGGAGCTTGCTTCCAAAGTCACCGCCGAACTTGACTCGCTGGCCATGGGCACTTCGAAACTTGAGATTCGCGTGGCCGAACGCGAACAGTTGGACGCCACCGGAGCGGACGACATCGAATTCCTCTTCACCCCGTTCCCCGGCTCCCCGCAACTGCCGATGGGCAAAAGCGCATCCGGCGGCGAGCTGAGCCGTCTGATGCTCGCGCTCGAATTGGTGGCCGCTGAAAAGCATGTCGTGGCCGGCGGAACCGTGCCGCCGATGACGTTCATCTTCGATGAGGTCGACGCCGGCGTGGGTGGCAAGGCCGCTGTGGAGCTGGGTGCCCGCTTGGCCAAACTCGCCCAATCCGCGCAGGTTCTGGTCGTCACGCACCTGCCGCAGGTCGCCTCCTGGGCGGACGAACAGTATGTGGTTGCCAAAGGCGAAACCAAGGATGGTTCCATCGCCACCACCATCAGCCAGGTGCGCGGGGATGAGCGCGTGCACGAAATCGCCCGCATGCTGTCCGGCAGCGAAAGCGAAACATCTCTGGAACATGCCGAGGAACTGCTCAAATCGTCGGTGCTTGACTGACGGCGGATTCAATCGTAAAAAGTAATCGCAAATCGCAAAAGCGGTAATTGCAAAACAAAGGAGCCGATATGACACAGGAAACCAAGGCGAACCAAGGCAAAGGCGCCATCTTCGACCTTGACGGCACGCTACTCGACTCCATGGGCGTGTGGGATCAGGTGGACGTCGACTTCCTTGCCAAACGCGGCATCGAGGTGCCGGACGACTACATGCAGAAGGTCGCGGCCATGCAATTCCGCCAGATCGCCGAATACACAATCGCACGATTCGGCCTGTCGGACACTCCCGAAGCGTTGATGGAGGAGTGGGACCATATGGCACGTGTCATGTACGCCACGGTGGTTGAAGCCAAACCGTATGCGCGCGAATATCTGGAATCGTTGAAGGCGAGCGGCGCGAAACTGGCCGTGGCCACGTCATTGCCGCCGATGCTGCGCGAACCGGCCATGAAGCACGTCGGCATTTTCGACTATTTCGATGACGTGGTCAGCGTCGACGATGCTGGCGACGTCGGCAAAACGGAGCCGGACGTATATCTGCTGGCCGCGTCGCGTCTCGGCATCAAACCAAGCGACTGCACCGTATTCGAGGATCTGCTGGTCGGCATGCGCTCGGCCAAGTCGGTCGGCATGCATGTGTGGGCCATGCACGACGATTCCTCCGACGCCGACTGGCCTGAGATCTGCGATCTGGCCGACGGCGTCATGTTCGACTTCCACGACGCGCCTGCCGCATTGTAGGAACCGTTGTCGTACGGGATATATGCATTTGGGGCTTTCCGTTGATTCGGAAGACCCCAAATCCGTTCTCCATAAGAGTCTACCGGTTGGCTCGGTTCAGATGTCCTTGCTACCGTAAATATGCAGTGATATCTTGCTGGAGAACGCTAAGGCGAGTACGTCGATGATCAAGAATGCCGCTAATGCAATGGCTTGGTGCCGGCTGATCGCCTGGCCAGCTGTTCGACGGTCTTTTCGAATTCCGGCAATGCCTTGCGCAGTCCGATGACCGTGCCCACGATCACGCCGATGCTCAGAATAATGGCGGCCATGGCACGATAAGGGGAGAACCGGTACAGGAACGGCTGCACGATGGTGTTGAGTAGCACGAGGGTCAGCACGGTCATCGCGGCGAAACCGATCGCATCCGTCACTTTAACTGGCTCGTGCATGGTGATGCCGGCGCCGTTCGGACCGACCAGACCCATGATGTAGCCGGACGGCAGGTCGAAGGTCACGTCATCCAATGTGAAGCCGGAATCATAATGCTTCGTCAATCCGGTTACGCTCAAGGCCAAGGTTGGCCGTGTCCCTTGGGGAGCGAGGAATCGTTCATGATTGTTCCCTGTATGCTTTCTCGAACATGCCAAGCAGATCAAGCAGGCTGATGTCGGCGGCTTTGGCCTCGATGGAAACTTCACGGAGCTTGTCCATGATGCGTTCGCGAGCACGTTCCTTCATGAGTTCGTTGCCTCGTTCCATCACGAACGTGCCTTTGCCCTGCACGTTCTCCACGAGCCCCTCGTCAGCCAGTTCGTTATACGCTCTGGTCACGGTGAGCACGCTGACGCGCAGTTCCTTGGCGAGCTTGCGCAGTGAGGGAAGCGCCTCGCCTGCCATAAGCTCACCCGACATGATCGCGGACCTGATTTGGTTCTTGATCTGTTCGTAAATCGGTTCTCCGGACACGGATGAGATGATTAGCTTCAATCTGTGCCTCTTTTTCTGTATGTTTCGTAGGTGATATATCTCCCAGCCGAACAGTTAGATGCAAGCTGTTTAGCTGTTATATATAACAGTAACACAGAAAACCCGTACTGTTATTGCGTGTCGCATAACAGTACGGGTTCTGTTGGAATATAAGGAAATCCGCCGCTCCATGAACGCCTCTTGCGGTCGGCGATTGACGGAATCGACATTTACTTGCGTTCGCGGATTCCCGTATGGACGGTTATATGCGAGTCGGATGGATGATACGGCGGAAACACAGGTAGATCAGCCATGCCAACGACATGATCGTCAACATAGGCAATGTAGGGAACCGGCGATGAGTTCCACTTCAGTCATGATTGCGATTTGCTTCGCGCCAAAGGAGAGAGCGTCCCTTTTGGTGCGATCCGTCGCCTGGGTGGTGTTGCTATCTTGCTGCATGATTGTTTGTTGAGGAAACCATCTGTTATTCCATTCCCTTATAGAGTTCTTTGGCTAGACCAATCAGTGACTTGTCTGAGCCTGCTGGGCCAATAAGGCATGCGCCGCATGGCAGTCCATCTGCTGTTTCCAATGTCGCGTATCGTCCGTTCATAATCGGGCAGTTGTTGAAACATCGACAGATCAATCAGACCGTGAACGCCTTTGGTGATGTCAACGGCTTGCGTCGCGTCGAAGTCGATGGCGGCCGACAGCAGCAGGTACACTTGTTGACGTGGCATCTCGAACATGGCGGTAATCATATCGATGGCGTGTTCGACGCTTTGCGATAATGCGTCATCCAGCGTACTGCTGAAACCCATTGGAATCAGTGTGCCATGACTGATCGCAAATGGCAGATCCGTGCGTCCGAACAGTCGTTTGGCTTCGGCTGTTGGCACTACCTGCACGCGAAGTGTAGCTCTGAGCGACGCTTCCAATGCGGTGAGCGACACTTCGCCATTGCCTTGGGTAAAATGCGGATTGCCGATGTATAATCCTGCGCCTTCAATCTGTACTGGCAGAAATAGCGTGGATTCAACGGTGAGATTGCGTAAATCGATATTGCCACCATAATCTGCAGGTGGAATGGAGCTTGGACGCTGATTACTGGCGGTGGTCACGTCCATGATTCCCAGAAATGGATGCATCGGGAAACGTATCGTCGATACCGTCTCACTGCTTGTGTTTGTGGTGTGTGTCGTTTGAACTGGAAACCATGCCGTTTCGGTTTCAACATCCGCTCGGCAGAACTGGCCGTAGTTGCCGTCGAAATCCTCGGATCCTGCCAGCACTCCACGCGCGTGGCGGGTGGAGATCACACCGTAGGGAAGCGCGGCGCCAACGTGGTCGGAGTGATTGCCAGCAGATCACCTGGGTGGGCTTCCGGTACGGCAATCGGACTGGTGACCACATGCGGGCCATCTGTATCGGGATTATGGTGACATTCTCGTGCTATGGCGATGCCGTCGTTCAACACGTCGTTTGCGGCGCGACCATCTATGAGCAATCATGTGTGACTGATCAAATTCTCCGGATTGCCGGGCATGTCGAAATCTACGGTCTGCCGCCAATGATCGTGCGGGAAATCACGCCATCCAGTTTGGTACCATCGAACGCACTAATGGGATTGCGTCCCAACAACGCATTCGCATCGACAACAACCTGACGGTTGGGATTTACCATTACCAGATTAGCCCTTTTGCCGGGGATGATAGCACCACCGCCTCGGGGTTCAGTGCATATGCGGCTGGGGCTTTTCGCGCACTTTGGCGGTGAGGTAGTCCGCTTCCACCTTCCATACGGTGACGGCGTGTACCTGCTGGTCGGTGAACTCCACATGTTCCATGCCGGCCTGCTGCTTCATCAGCAGTGCGAGCCCCTGGCGCGCTTCGTCAAGATTGTCGATGATGGACGCGGTACCATTGCCAACGATCGACTTGAACGCCTCGCCCCAATTGCACAGCGTGCGTCCCTCGACCACCTCGCAGTCAGTCGCCATTTCGAATGCTACAGGAAGCGCGTTGCCCGCGGCCTTGACAGCGTCCATCTTACGTCCGGTCGCAGAACCATGGAAATACAAGGTGAGATGATTGGATTCCGTGTCGAACACGTATCCGAAATTCAACGGCACGATGGTGATGCCTTCCGCATCGGTGTATGCAAGACTCACGATCTTGCATGTTGCGATAATCGCCTCGACCTGCTGCGGTTCGGTTACCTCACGGTCGGCACGCCTCATCATGCGATGCCTTCCCGCAACCGTCCGCTCATCATTACGACGCGTCACCATGGCACGTTCCTCTCTGCTGGATTTACACACCCAGCCTACCGGCTCCCTCAGCCGATGCTGTATACGCCGGAACCATCATCCCACCAAGCATGATCCACCGGCTCCGGCTGCACAAGACGCTTCGGTCCCTTCAGCATTTCAATCGCCTTCAACTCCAAACGTTCACGCTCCTCAGCCAACGCACCGCCAACATCTGCGCCTCATCAACCACCGCAACGGAGCGCAATGCACATCAGAATGAGCACGCTCCAACGTCTGCAACGCATCATGAGTCTTACCAGAATTCGTAGGCCCAACATGTAAAACCACCCGCCGACGCGCAGCACGCGTTCGCGGATGTCGGTTTTCTGGGGATGTGTTCGCTAGTGTGAAACTGGTAGGATGATGGGGAGGTCGTCCATAGGAGGGTGGCTTTTCAGCTTCTGTTGCATGGTTGATGCTTGGCGAGGTGATATGCGATATCTTACGAATACGGGCAGGTAAGTGAGAAGACCGCTTAAGTGGGAGAATTCATTAAGCTCATCTCCGACGCTGGCGATAATCCTCGCTTTGCGGTGGCGGATGCTAAACAGTTGCTTAAACTTTATGAGGAGCAGTACGCTTACTTGGGAGACACTCTAGTAAATCAGATTGCAAAGCTCCTTGGTGGGATTTCCGATGATGCTGTTGTTGGCGAAGAGAAAGGGGCAAGATTCCTGTGGGCCGCCAGGATGCTCAAAAACCCGGTATCGAACTGCATGACTCCGGTTTTTAGTGGTAAAAGATTTGTGCTTTCTGGAGATTTTGAAATGTATGGCGGTAAATCGACCGCCGCTGAAATGATTGAGGAGGCTGGCGGCAGTGTTACGAAGACCGGACCTTCAAAAAGGATCAATTATGTGATCGTTGGCGATAGAGGTAACGCAGCTTGGGCTTTCGGCAGTTATGGAACGAAGGTCAAGAGCATGCCATGGAATTAAAACTTGCGGATAATCCCACCATCGAGATTGTTTCGGAGAAGGCCTTTCTGGATGCGCTTGAGAAGACCAATGCGGATGCGCTTGAAACACTTTCCGAGAAGCAAGAAGAATATAAGCGGATTTGGTCCACGGCAAGGAGCGTTGGCAGAGATTTCCATGGTTTGACTGATGGTCAGAAAAAAGCTTTTGATCTAGTCAAAGAAGGCAAGAACGTTTATCTTACGGGTCTCGCTGGTACAGGCAAGTCCTATATTGTCGAGCGGATTATTGAATGGGCTCAAACGTCGGGTTTGAACGTCATTACATGTGCTCCGACAGGTATAGCCGCGCTTAACGTGGGTGGTTCGACGGTGCACCGCGTCCTTTGCATTCGTCCGGGACGGACCTTGGAGAAAGACCCGCATCCTTTTGTGCCTACGGATTCTCCGCTTCCGGACTGTGATCTGTTGATTCTTGATGAAGTGTCCATGTGCCGTATGGATTTATTCGATTATCTTTCCGCAGTGTTGAAGATTGCCGGCAAAATACGTAAACAGAAGGGCAAGGGTCTTTGCCAATTATTGGTCGTTGGTGATTTTTGCCAGCTTCCGCCCGTCATCACTAATGAAGAGAGGCGGTTTTTGGAAGAAAAATATGGCTACGACGTTGGAGAGGCGTTTGCGTTTCAAAGCAGCGAATGGGCGTTCTGGAACTTCGAGGAAGTGGAACTCTGCGAGGCGATCAGGCAAAGGGATGCGCACTTTGTTGCGGCTCTTAATGCTTGCAGATTCGGCGACAAGAATGGTGCGCGTTGGATAGAGCAGCATGCTCTCGTCAATCCGCTGCCTGACTCCATCATTCTTTGCAGTACCAATGCGCAGGCGCGGGATGAAAACATGCAGAGGCTCAATGCTTTAAAAGATGAGGAAATGACATTCGTGGCGCATGTGACCGGTGAGGTTCTTAAGTCGGATATGCCGACTGATGAGGAGCTTTCGCTGAAACCTGGCGCGCGAGTCATGGCTCTTGTCAACAACTCCGAAGATACATTCATGAACGGCGCATTGGGAACGGTCATAAACTGTGACGGTCCAGGTGCCCTAGTTCGGTTTGACGGAATAGAGGCTACTTTTGTGCAGAGCTTTGAGTGGAAAATCACGAAGCCTGTTCTCATTAATGGACGCATTGAAAAAGAGGTTGTGGGAACATTCGAACAGATACCTCTTAAATTGGCTTGGGCAATTACCATTCATAAGTCGCAGGGGCAAACATTCGATAGGGCGATTATCTATCCGGATTGCTGGGATTTCGGCCAGTTGTACACGGCTCTATCGCGACTGACGGGTATTCACGGACTGTATCTTGCTCATCACATAAACGATAACTTCTTGGTTACTTCCAAAGAAGTGCTTGATTTCCTCAACGGAAAAAGAAAAACGGATGATGGTCGGAGGGCGAAGACTGTTCAGACTCGACATGCTACACGCCGAGTATCTAACAAGAAGGATATTACACCGGATAAAAACATCGACGGCAATATGGATGATTTCGATATCCGCTGGGGTACCGTTCCGGACGATGTTGAGCTGGAAGACATTGGCGATGATATGGACTTGCTTCTGCAGTCGGCGGAACTGATCGTCACCTCGCAGTTCGGTTCGACATCCATGCTGCAGCGCAAGCTGTGTGTCGGATTCGCCAAGGCTGGTCGTCTTATGGATTTGCTGGAGTCGCGTGGCGTTGTGGGGCCTTCCGAAGGGTGCAAGGCCCGTGAGGTGTTGGTGCAGCCTCAGGACCTGCCGCAGGTGCTTGCCTTCATCAAGGGTGAGACGGCGATGCCTGTTTCGAAGCCTGCAAGCGATCCTTGGGCGGCCATGGATCCATGGGAAGCTGAGGATCCTTGGGACGTGGAAGAAGCGCCCAAGCCAGGTGTCACTCAGGAAAGATTCAAATCTCTCAATGAGGAGGTTGAAAAGAAAAAGACCTCGAAAGGTGGTCTGTTTGCGAGGATTAAGCGGCTGTTCGGCGCGAGGTAGCGCGCCTATGTAGAGCTGTGTTTTAGCCGCAGTCTTCGGGGATGTTACTGTCGCCCATGACATCCCTCTGTTCTTTTTCGAATGGTGTATCCGCTATTGTGCGCCCCATACGGGGTAGAAAATCGTGTGCGTTGTGGTGACGTACGCCAAATACGGTATGGGCGACTTTTTGTATGTATCCTGCGATGCTCGCGAGTTTACTTCGATTTACCTGGTATCCTGGGTTTGAGCAGCCGTTGACATTCAATTCAAGGAGTTTTCACTATGCCCATGGATCCAATACCGGTCATAGACCTGTTTGCGGGACCAGGCGGTATGAGCGAAGGATTCTCTTCCCTGCGTGATGAAAACGATGAGCCGGTGTTCCGCTCCATCATGTCTATAGAGATGGAGCGTACTGCGCATGCCACATTGAGGTTGCGCGCGTTCGCTCGCCGTCTTATGGATGCGGATGGACGGCTGCCCCAAGATTACATCGACTATCTCGGAACTCCTTCCAGTGAGAATCTCGAAAGATTGAAGGATTCTCATCCAGAAGAGTGGGCTGCAGCCGAAGCCGAGGCAATCCAAGGAACCCTCAAAGAGGGTGATGATGAGTTCGTCGAGATGGCAAAGAAACGTTTGCAAGGGTATGACGGTCCTCTCGTGCTGATCGGTGGTCCGCCATGCCAAGCGTATTCGCTCGTCGGGCGCGCTCGTCGTACCCATGATAAGGACAGGCTCGAAAAGGACGTCAAGCAGACGCTCTACAAGTGCTATCTGCGGTTCATCGAAGTGCTCAGGCCTACGGCGTTTGTCATGGAGAACGTGAAAGGACTGCTGTCCGCGCGCAATTACGGCGAAGGCGTGTTCGGACATATCCGTGCTGATATGGAGGCGTTGGGATACGAGCTGCATTCTATGGTCGTGAAAGATCCAGAGCGGCCTCATGATTTCATTGTTCGCGCCGACGAATTCGGCGTCCCCCAGGCCCGTCATAGGGTCATCCTGTTCGGTACCAGGAGCGGGTGCGGCCAGGGCGCTCCCGGAGTGATGACTCCACGCCCAGTTATTACGGTCGACCAAGTATTAGGGGAGATGCCGCGCATCCGTTCTGGATTCTCCTCCAGAGTTCATGACAAGCTTGACTGGAAGGAATACGTCCGCAAGGCTGCGGAAAAACTCATGCTCACTCCGGAGGGATCCGCATTGGGGCCGAGCTTGGAACCCGTGATGGAGGGCAAGCATCTGCCTTCCGCACAGCATGCCGATGGCATCGGTGCTGAAGATCGGAATCCATTATCCGACTGGTATCGAGGCCATCTTGCAGGCAGCGGTGTGTTGCCCGAGCATGTTGCACGCAACCACATGGATTCCGATCTGGATAGATATTTGTTCTGCGCGGCTTACGCGCAGGAACATAAGACTTGTGCGAAGCTGTACGATTTCCCGAAGTATCTGTTGCCGAACCACAAGAACGCCGAAGGCGCGGTCGAGGGCAAAGAGGTAGTATTCGCGGACCGGTTCCATGTACAGTTGTCCGATCAGCCGTCAACCACGGTCACGTCTCACATCAGCAAGGACGGGCATTACTTCATCCACCCCGATCCGTCTCAGTGCCGTAGTCTGACCGTGCGTGAGGCTGCGCGTTTGCAGACATTCCCGGATGACTACTTCTTCATGGGCAACCGCACTGACCAATACAGGCAGGTCGGCAACGCTGTGCCACCGTTGCTGGCGCAGCAAATGGCGCAGGTCGTTGCCGATTGGATAGATGAGCCATCTGTCGGATATTACCGTTGATCCCGGGGCTTGAACAGGGAGGCGGGGAAACCGCGCTTTACCATGTCATTGCCCAAACGCCATAGCAGAACGGTCTGCCGGTCGGTCAGCTGAAGTCCTTCGGAAAGTCTCGCCAACGCCGCCATCATTTCTTGGTTGATCATGTAGCGTTTCTGCCCCCATTGAATTATGGTCTGCCAGTTCTGCTCTGGAATGGACATGAGAAAATCACGTCTATCATCGACGCTGGCGTCTTCAGAAGTGATATCTATTCCTGGCCTTAACGGAACCTGCGGTTTTGCCTGCAGTTCGCGTAGCGGGAAGCCTGCATCCAAGCATCGTTTGAGCAGATTGTTCAAAGCGTTCTCATTAATGGGAAGGTCATCGCCGGAAATGAGCGTCTCCAAGGAGCTCTTTGACTTTGGACTCAAATAGTGTTTGGGAGTCGCGAAAGCGATGAGTCTCTCAAGAGATTTGGGAGTCAACGCATGCCAGTCGGATACTAGAACATTGTCGGTGGGTAGTTCTTCCACGGCTTCGTTGGATGCCTTGTGTCGCGGTTCCGGAGCGGCCGATACTTCATCCTCTTTCACTACTCGTTTGGTGGCGGCATGTTTGGGTTTTTCCATGACGATTTCGACGTCAGCGGCATCGAGACAGGTCATCTTCCCTTTTAGATTGTTCCAGCATTGATCCTTTTTCGCCCATTCGCTCACGTTCTGCACGGGACGACGTGGATCGTTAAGCACCTCGGAAGCCTGTTCTCCCGCTTTCAGAAGGCACCCGAGCATATGCGCGTCGATGGACTGCCTTCGCCAGATGGCGTCGAAATCACAGGACAGACCGGCACGCCGCAGATCCAAGGAATACTTGGCGACGGCATACTCGGCAACGTTCGCCTGGTATGCTCCCAAGAACCATTCGGCCTTCTTGATGTGTTTGTAGACGGTATCAAAGATGATTCGCTTGCAAACGAGTTGCTTGTAAAAATCGACGTTCAACTCATCCGCCGCGCTCTTGTTCGCCGACTGCTGGTTGACGAATTTAGCGAAGCACTTCTGGGCTCCAAGACTGGCGACTTGAGGTTGCCCGTCCCAGCAAACAAGATATTTGGGGGCGTCAACCATTTTAATGCGTTGTTTGCTTGGGTTGGCCTTCTCAAAGGCCTTACGTGAAGCGGCATCCCGACGGTTCTTCTCGCTGTCGTATTGGCCACGGGCACGTTCGTAATACCAATGTGTCTGGATCGTGCCCGGCAGAGGCGGGGTCAATGCCTGCTTGGACAACTGCTCAAGCTTTATCTGATACTCGCTGTTGGAAGAGAAGTCGGCCTCCGCGACCTTGTTCTGGGAATTCGTGTACCGGGAGATATAGGGAACGAGTTCTCGCGCCATATCCTCATGAACGACGACGAGTTTGACAGGGACGATGACCCTGCTCAGATCGGTTTTGTCCTTTTGCCCTGTGTAGAAGATGGATGCGGTGGTTTGCCCTCCATTGACAATCTGGAGGTCATCAAGCCTGATGATCCGTCCCTGTCCGTCTGTTTCCACATGCGTGGCAGTGGCAGTGAGACCGTTGTTGTAGGCCACGAATCTATCAGGCTGATTGCAGATGGTGGTACGGATTCCTTTGTTGACTTTGCCACGCATTGACAGGAACGACCGCACGTTGGCTTCCATCAGTTTCGAGCCATACTTCTTGTACCATCCGGAAAGAACGTCTCCAGTGACGAACAGAAGATAGGTGTCCATATCTTCCATATCGTCAGGAGCTTTGACCGTGGCGATGCCGCCGGGCAGTTCGATCGACATGTGCTCGGCCAATCCGGTGGCGTGCGAAGCTTCCATAAGCCTTCGGATGTCCCAAGTGTGGTATTCCCAGCTAATATGCTGTCGTTCCTTTTCCTTTTTGTACTGGTCAATTTGGATAGCCTCTGGGTCACTACGGCCGGTGTACTCGCGATCGGTAATGAAGTAGAATCGTGCACGACGAATGCCGGCGCGATTTTGTTTGATGAATTGAGCGAATTCGTAGGTTTCGCTACTCTCCTCGGCTTGCGCTTGATAACTGCCGTTCCATGCGGCAACAAAGAACCGTTGCATTGCATTGAAGTATTTTTTGCACTCCGCAGCTTGTATGGTCTGCGGCGCGTTTTGGTCGTTCATGGTCAGTTTGTCATCACAGACGATAACCACGATGGACTCGTCCAGTTCGAAGGCGTCTTGGTCATATCCATCAATGGCTAGCGCTTTGTTTGTGCCCATAAGATAACGGCAGTAGGCAGGATGATAGGCGGTGATCGCCTCGCTGTCCCGCAGGATTTCGCACGCGGTCTCAAAAAACGCCTCCTGATCGTATATGTCTCGGTCGCGCGCCAGCTCAAGGACCTCGTTCCACAGATCGTGCCGGTATTCCTCGATTTCTTCCATTATTCCTCCACCATGGCCGATGTGCTCTCCGACTGCAGATATGGCGTCAGGTTGCTTCTGCTGATATGGTACGTGAGATTCGAAACGCCAGCCGGTATCGTCCCGGTTTCGATCCTCGGAAATCCGTCTTCGACACGGTAAGTGGATATTGTTCCAATGCGGAATGCAGTCTGGGAGACAAGCCCCGAATACAGGTTCAGTCCCAAGCTCGCCAGACCGTCATCCACGTATTCCGTGACGGTGGAGGGGTCTGCTGCCTTCTCGCGTAGCCTGTCGACTAGCTGGGGAAGGGTCAGTCCATGTTCCATATCCTTCGTTTCCTGTATCTCGAGGACCATGAGCTTGATGCTTCTGTCGCTGGTATCAAGTTGCTCGGGAGATGATATGGTGATGCTTTCCGCCGTTTTATGGATGGTCTTCACCTCCCAAGCTGTTTTCTCATCCGGGAATTGAAAATCCTGCGGTGCCGCGTATGGGCCCTGCCATGCGACGCATACCTCTTCGATGGTCTTTCCAGTCTGTCGTGTGATTTCCATCGCCGCGACCAATTCCCCGAATGTGCCGCGGAGCAGTTTCGCCATGTCGGAATTGCGGGATATCTTCAGCAGCCTCTGCCATTGATCAACTGTCGCATATATTTGCCGCAATGCCGCATCCTCGGAGGGCGCATCCGCGATCCGATTAGCAAAAGCCAAGCAGATCTCCCCGAAGGCATGGATCAGACTCCAATCCTGGAGGGTGAACGTGAGCGCCCATTTCTCGCGAGGTCTGGCGTTCCCTCGCATACTGACACGAACGTCGATGGCCTCCAACCGATTTAAGGTCTTGGGCTGTCGTTCGGTAAGCAGCATGATATAGGGGAGTCCATCGACCGTGCATCCAAGAACGATGGGTAGTCGAAGAGACGTGTCCAACTCATGATTAGTACGACCCGGACGTCGAGCCTCATCCCGCCAGAGGGAGATTATTTCATTTATGGAAAGACTCATTTAATCATCACCGTATTCTTCAGCTTTCCTACTCAATTCGGCGAATTCACGTCGCTGAGCGACGGTGTTATACATATAGACCGTTTTGCCGAGATGCTTGTTCACATTCACCTCATCAACCGGGACGATGAGCTTCACCCCGAGCATGCCGGGACCTTCTTGTGGGGACAATCCTTGATGTCCATCAAAATTCTTCACACATATGCGATAGAAGAGAAGGCTCGGATGATCGCCGAAGTACTTGGTCAGATAGTATTGACGCTCCGAACTATTTTTCTGGTCAATGGGAAGCTGATATGTACAGGCTGCAATCTTGAGCGCATCGTTCTTGGAGCCAAGTCGCATTTTATCGCCATTGATTTGGAACTGTCTATTGTCCCTGAATGTGCATTTACGCTTGACCTGGGTCCAATGAAAATTGACGCCTTCCACTTCGTTTCCGTTACCGTTGATGAAACCAATATTCCAAGTCATATCGGGATTTTCTGACAGCTGGGTGCATGCGTACTGTTCGGCCATGCTTGTGTTCATCTCGATTTCCTGATCGCGATAGGTCATGAGAGTGGGACCGAAGAATGTATCTCTATAGCCCGATCGGTATTGGGAAAGGAAATCCACGACGGCCTTGGCGGGAACATTCTGAAAGACTTGTGTCTCAACCAAGGGTGATACAGATGAGATGACTTGCGGTGCGTTGCAGACGCCGAGCAGCTTCATGAATGCTTCATCATTCTGATTTCGACGTTTCATATCAACGTCGAGTTTGATTGACTCGATGATTTCACCGGCCATGTCAAATTCTTGGTAGCCGATCCCTTCCACAGCGTTGCGCATCTTGCTGGCATTGGTGATGCGTACACCCTTGTTCGGGTTCTTTCTGATGGCAAGTCCGAACTGTTTGGGCGTCATGCCAAGATGCTTCATCCTGCTTGCGGATTCCTTGAGTTCTTCCACGATGGAACATGAGTAGCGGTAATCAAGTACGGATTCCGGCAGTAACCAGATACGTTGCAGATTCGCGTAATTCGGACGATATCCAAACCACCGGCCCATCTGCAGGAGAGTATCGGAAGCTGTCACTCTCCGGTAGAACACACTGCAAATCAGACCACTGAGCGTCATACCTCGGGAAAGCTGGTTTCCTCCGATGAATATGGTGCATTCGTTGGAAGTCAGATCGGGCGGGACATCGTTTCTGAGGCTCCAGTCATCGGAATCAGAGTTGACCAGTCTGACACGAAGTCTGCTGGATTGGACAAGACGCCTTATCCGTAGGAACATCATTCCCCAGGAAATGTCCGTGCTCGTGTAATACTCGCTTTCAAAGGCCTCTTGCAGGTCATCGATTCTCGGATCTCCATCAGCATGGAATCGTACGGCATTCTCAACCTGCCTTAAATAACCACTGACCCGATCAGCAATCTGACGCTGGACATCGGTGAATCGTGACATATGGATGAGCATGGATTGCTGTTCGTCTTCCGCGTTGGGACGGAGAGCGCACGCATTAATGAAGGTGCAGACGGCATGCTTGACTTGGTCATCCAATTCGGGATCTACGATGTCGTAGTTCTTTCCGTGCGATACGGGTAGCCAACTTTCTAGTTCACCCTCATCAATCTCTCTCACGCAACTCGAATCTTCGGGAACGCTATCCATGTCGCCGAACAACTTCTTTGCTCCGATGTACGCGTCGGGGGATTTAAGTATGTGAATGAAATCCTGTGGGAACAGATCACTTTCATCCGCATCGTCGATGAAGATATTCGCAAAAGGCGTTGCCGTAACGGCAACGTAAGAAGTTCGGGAACTGATTTGACACAGGTCGCGAATCAGCGAATTGATTCGTGTGGGAGAATCATCCAGTTTGGCGGAATTGACAGATGCGTAGTCGCTTTCATCATCAATGATGAGCACGGGCAGATCCTTGTCGAATTCGGGACTGTCGAACCACTTATTGAACTTGGAGAGAATTGACGCGTTTTTCTTTATCACCGCCACGCAGGGGGCGGCGCTGTTCCATGTTGGGCGTGGAAAGCTATGGAATGCCTTATCGTAGGCTGCCACGAAGTCATTTTCGTTAGTGAGCTGGCTGGGGTGCGCAATGTTCTGCTGGTACTTTCCGATGCCCACTCGTATTCCATCCTGCCAGCCGATGAAATCAGTATCGATACGTTCCTGTGTTTGCTGTCTCAGATTCTCATTATCACTGGTCAATACGATGATGAGACGGTATCCACAGTCAGCGGCCTTGTTCATCAGAGCGATATAGGTACGGGTCTTTCCGGACTGCACGTCTCCTAGAATCAAACCTTTTCTGGAAACTGCCGGTTGATCGCGACGTGGATCTGCCAACAGTTTGACTATCTCATTGGCGGTATAGTCGAGAGTCGAATAGCTGGAATTCTTATCCATGACGAGGTACTGATAGTACGAATCTGATCGAGGGGTTTCCCAAGTATCAGATGACTGCATATCTGACAGCCATGGTTTCCATGCCGAGTTTTGGTCAGTGAGAGTTATACCTTCGTCTATTTTCGGAACTAACTCGTTACGTAATTCGCGGAAAGTGCGGTTGTATCCCTCGGAATCTTCTAGTAGTTCAGGTTTTCGAGAGACGAGTATTTTTAATGCATCCTCAATATCCTGTTCGGAAGGAGCTTGGTCATCATCGTCATCCACCATCAGAACAAGCTTCACCTTAGCCTTGACTTTTTCCCATTTATTACGCATGTGATACCTCCATTAGGATTTCTTCGGCGTTCTGGCATAAGGAAAACGGCTCTTTGGATTTGTATTTCTCGACAAAAGCTGAAGCGCTCATGTGCTTTAACTGGTTTGCAAGCATCCACATGTCTTGGGCGCATTCGCGTATCTCATCATCGGTCAGACCGTTCTCCGCTCCATGCTCGTCCACTGAGAGTCGTGATTGTACGTCGTTGTACGGGAACGCTGCTGCGAATACTTTTATCATCCCGCTGAAATCGCGGCGCTGCTCCCTGGAAAGGTTGTCGATGAATCCTTTCACATATGGATTGTCCGTGTTGATCTCATATCGAAAAGAGCCGTCCCTGTCACTGATGACGTCCCAGATGCGGGCTTCCGGATCGTTCGACGTCTTGCGTCCACGGAACTGCTGCGTGCGGCGGCTGGGAGCGGCTAATTTCTCCACGTAGCGTTTCATCGCGTCTCGTATGGTCTTCGGAGGTGTGGCCTGCGACTTTTTGATGTCAAGCGTCCACTCGTCATCCATGTTGTTCGGGATATCGACTTGCACGCGGGATAGTTTCGTTGCTTCCTTGCGGGTGAGAAGGCGGAACCAGCTGCCCCAGGTGATTAGTCGGTACGCGCGGTAGATATAGAAACCTTGGGTATCGAACAGCGTGTGTCCTTTTTCCTGTTTCAGATCAAGAAGACCTCTGTCTTCCATGGTCAGTTTGTTCTGATAGGGGAGCGTATATCCGCACAACGTGGCGTCGGTGCCGGGGATGCGCTGCATCCGTTGCCGCTGCGTGGCAAGGTTGTTCACGAGAAAAGGATCGCGTTCCGGCACGGGCTCATCGTTCACGGTTATCGAGATGCGTTCGATTTCATCCTCAGGATATGGGTGGAGGAACCTGTGGAACACGAGACCCAGATACCCGGACAGTTCGAGCATGGCTTGGTCTATATCCTGCAGGGAATCGCCCGCGACGTTTCCCAGACGATCCAGGTTACGCCATAGCACGCATGTGCCATGCGTGCTGGGCATGAGATCCCGCACCTTTCGAGGCAATTCAAGATTGGTCTGCTCTTCATCCAAGGTCTCGAGATCCCATTCGCGTGTTCGTGCGACGTGGTCCAGATCCCATCGGAGCGTATTCTGACGTCCGTGCTGAACGGTGGAAAGCATGACGGAACGTGCCTGTGAAAGGGATGCGGTCTTCAAACCGAGTCCGAAACGGCCTAGATCGTTGGCATTGCGCTTGGCGTTCGGGTTGGTTCCGGCGAGTTTCATCGCGTTCACGGCCGTCTCATAGTCCATGCCGTCACCGTCATCAATGATTGCCACATACGGATCTTCGCCGTGGTCGAAGTAGCGGATGCTGATGGTTTTGGCGTGGGCGGCGATTGAGTTGTCTATGATATCCGCCACCGCGGTGTTCAGGCTGTATCCGACGGACCGCATCGATTCCAAAAGGTTTGGATCAGGTGTGCAGTCTACCATTTCGAATCTCCCGGACATCTTTGTAGAATGTTGATAGGAAAAGTCTACTGCGCCAGAGGGGATAATCTTTAGATTGAGTCGTCTTTTTTACTTCTCGGGCATTTCAGCAAATAAGAATTTTATAAAAAACGCTATATGTGAAGAGCCGTCCATCGAAAGGGCGGCTCTTCGTACCGGACAAGGTTGTGGAATAGATGGTAACTGTTATTTCAGCGCCATCTTGCTGGGGAATTCCTGGACTCGTGCCGTCTGGGGATGGTCAATCACTTCCTGGGGCGTACCTTGCTCCAGGATTGCACCTTTGTCCACGAAAACGACGCGATCGGATACGTTTTTGGCGAATCGAATTTCATGTGTCACGATAATCATCGTGACACCGGTTCCCGCGACCTTGGTAATGGTGTCATTGATCGAAAACCGTTACCGGAATACGCTACGCCTTTTGGAGAATTCATGACCGCCTCCGCAAGGGGAGCGACGAGATTTTCGGTTCTTCTACGAGATAGAGCATTTCCAATCTGAGCACTTCTCGCTCTGCGCATGAGTCAGCTTGCATCCTTCACATAGAAAAGCTAATCCACAAACAAAACAACAAAGCATTCCAGACTAGAAAACTGAACCATCTAGCTTGTCAAGCGCACGCAGCAAAGAATCAACATGACCCTTCGCACGCACGTTATATCGGGCAATACGAATCACCCCATCACCATCGATCACAAAAGTCGAACGAATTACACCCTCATAGACCTTGCCATACAACTTCTTCTCACCATACGCGCCGTACAAACGATGCACAGTCAGATCGGCATCCGACAACAAAGGAAACGTCAAATGATCGCGCTCGCGGAACCGGACGAGCTTGTCCATCGGATCCTTTGATATGCCGAGCACAGTGAATCCGCGGGAGCGCAGGCGCGCGAGGTTGTCCCGGAAGTCACAGGCCTCAGTAGTGCATCCAGGAGTCATCGCGGCAGGGTAGAAGTACAAGACGATATTCTGACCGCGCAATGCGGAGAGCGTAATGCTGTCGCCGTTGTCGCTGGGAAGTGTGAAGTTCGGGGCCGTTAATCCCGCTTCGAGTCGTGCGGATGCGGGGGAGTCCTGCGCTGTTGGGGTCGCTGGTGAATTGATGTCGGACATGATTGCTCCTTACCGTTCTTCGGACTTCGTGCCGATACAAAGCGCGAACAGGCGTCATCATACCCGCCTTACGTGCGCGCGGCTTGCTTGACTCGTTGCGCGACGATCTATTTTTCTCGTTCCAAAGCAAGCGCGGTATCGAATATTTCGATGTGAGCGGAACGGTTTTGTTTGTGCATGGGCTATTATTGGGATGACAAGTTTTGTGCCATTCCCCAAACCGGCTTGCCGTCGGTCGGGGCGGCGGAAGGCTTGCGAGAGGTTACTGCCGGATACCTCCGCCACGTCGGAGACGTGGAAACCGTAAGGGAGGCGTAGCATACCACCCGTGCGAAACCGTTGGAAAGCGGAAGGGTGAGCGAAACGTCCCGCGAGAGCGTGGCGAACCGCCCAAGCAGTGGGCGTCAGACCCGTCAAGGGAACAGATCCGAAAAGATCTGTTCCCTTCTTTTTATTCGGAGGGCAATGATGGCTGACCACAGCAAAGAGAAGGCGGAGTGGCTTCGGAAAGTAAGGGACGAAATCCGTCCCGCATATGCCCGGTTGCTTTCCTCGGGACGGTTGATTCTTCAATGTGATGACGGTAGCGAAGTTGCCATCAGGTTTACTAAAGGCGTTTTGCCCATCTATGTGGGTTTGAATACTACATGGACTTCCATAAGGGACGTCGTGCCCGGCAGTCGGATTTCTATGACGACATCATACGAAGGAATTTTACGGCGAAGCGCGTGGACTACACCCATAGACATAGCGACAGGAACACGTCATACGAAAAGCGGCGGAGTCATGCAAAATCAAAACTGGATATAGCAGGTGAGGCCTTCAACCATGTGGCGAGTGCTGCCTATGTGGTGGAATCTGCGAAAAGTGGCTTGATTTTATTTGCTGGTGATGAGCGGTGGCGTTGGGCTTGTCGGAACAGGTGAACAAGAAAGATGAGCGGACGGGTGATTACATTCCTGCATCTCTTGTGAATGAGAGTGTTCTTTCCGAGAGCATCCACAGGCGGGGTACGCGTGTGAGAAGCGTCGTATCAGCAAGATGGGAGTGATTCCGGAAACCGTTTGCTTGGTCTGTAGTCGTAGGCTTCGGCAACATAGCAGTGATTGTTGTTGCAGGATAAGAACAGGATGATGTTCCGGTTGCGGATGACAGCTCGTATCATTCTTCGGGTTTTCTCGATGTGTAGGTTTTGTGATTGCGGCCAAGTGGGCGTTCTCTTGGCCGCAATCATGGTTGGAAAGAGGTTGAGCGATGACTTGTGGCATAGCTGAGATGCCTCCGTACAAGTCCGCGAATCTGCCATGCATAAGCGAGATGAGGACAATGCACATCGAGGTGATGATGTTTTGTCTTTGCCGACGTGCTGGGCATCCCTGTCGAAAACGTCGCAGTAAACGAGTTCGGCGGCCTTGGCGGCGCGATGTGCTCCGCCGTGGGAACCGGCTTGTACAAGGATTCCCAAGAAGCGTTCGTGATTGCTGTAGCGAGGATGGATTCGGGCCACACGAATCACTCCATCACCATCGATCACGAAAGTCGAACGAATCACACCCTCATAGACCTTGCCGTATAATTTCTTCTCACCATACGCACCATACAAACGATGCACAGTCAGATCGGCATCCGACAACAACGGAAACGTCAAATGCTGTCGGGCTACTGGCGAATTGATGCCGACGTGATTGCTTCTTACGGTTCTTCGGACTTCGTGCCGATATAAAGCGCGAATAGGCGCCTGTTGAGGTCGGTCGGAGGGCTGTGAGCCACGGCCGGCCTCAACGTGCTAGATGGTTGTTAGAGGTTAGAAGACGCTGTAGCCGCCATCTACGCGAATATCAGTGCCAGTAACGTACGAGGAGGCGTCGCTGGCGAGGAAGAGTACCGTGCTGGCAATCTCGTCATTCGTGCCGAAACGGTGCATTGGCACGACTTCGAGCATAGCGTCGTGGCCAGGCATGTCGATACGGCCATTGAAAATTCCAGACCACACGTATCCGGGGGAGATGGTGTTGGAACGGATGCCGTCCTTGGCGAGCGCTGCGGCAAGGTAACGTGAGTGTTCCATGATGGCCGCTTTGGTGGCGCCATACGCGTTCACCGGCGTCGGACTTCCCATCATGTAGTTCGCGTTGTGTCCGGACAGGGAGGCTGTGAAGATCAGTGAGCCGCCATGACCGTGTTCGCGCATGATTTCATGCGCGATGCGGCCGGTACGGTAGGTGCCGTTGAGGTTGATGTTGATGGTGCGTGTCCATACTTCTTCGGTGGCGTCTTGATCGTCGCCCGGTACGTTGACTCCGGCGTTGAGGAATGCGAAGTCGACGGTGCCCAGCTGTTCCACCAATTGCGTTTTGAGTTCCGCGACTTGTACCGTATCGGTGACGTCGCAGGTGAGCGCGATGACGTTGGTGCCGAAACGTTCGCTCATGTCTTTCGCCAGTTCGGTGAGCTTGTCTTCTTGGCTGGGCAGGTCGACTAGTGCGACGTCTGCTCCGGCTTGGGCGAGTGCGGCTGCGGCGTTGCGTCCTAGACCGCCTGCGGCTCCGGTGACGAAGCCTTTGCGGCCGCGCATTGAGAATTTGTCGAGTATCGAGTAGTTTGAATCCTTCCATTTGTCGAGGGGATAACGTTCGTCGAAGATTTGTTCGACGGTTTTCTCTGGAATCTGCGATGATTCAACTGCCATGTTTCGCTCCTTTGCGTTATGATGACCGCTTTTAGATGCGTTCGCGCATCATGTTTTGCGCATCTATGGACCATGTTTGCGGTTGCCTATGCTCGTGCCTGCGGTCGTTCGGCGTCCGTGCCGAACTAATCCGAGTGTAGCAAATAAAACGATGGCGGTGCTGTCAGTATTTGTCAGGTAAAGCGTAGTGAGGAAACCGTAAGGTCAATATAAGAAGATAGTTGATGATTGAAAGGGGAGTGATGACGGAGTTGAAAATGTTTTCCAAGCCTGTGGTGTTCACGGATTTCGATGGGGTGCTCAACGCCTTTCCGGATGACAAGCTTTTGCGCAGGAGTGGCGTGAACAAAGTTATGACCTGGGCGAAGCCCGACAGTCCCTACGCGAAAATGTACAATCCTGAAAAAGCGTTCCACTTGGACGGCAACGAAAAAGCCCACACGCCCGTAGGCTCATGGCGCATCCACTGGTCCAGCGAACTGTCCGACGCCATGTACGCGTTGGCAGTTGACGGCATTGTGGAATTGTGGTGGCTGTCCACCTGGCAGCCATACTGCAGTCAGATTCTCGACCCGATGCTCGGCTGGGATCCCATGCTGGTCGATGTCATCACTTGGTACGATCCTGTCACCAAATGGGGACGTGAGACAGGCAAATGGCAGACCATCCAACGACGCGTACGCATCGAATGCGAAGAGAATGAACCCGCGCCGATCGTATGGATCGACGATGATGAATGCTTCGAACAGCGCGCGCAGCTCTTGGAGGAACTCCAGCCGAAAGCGCCGGTGCTTATGGTCCGTCCGGACTATCGTATCGGCATCAGCCGTCGCCAATGGAAACTGATCGATACGTTCGTGCACCATCCCGAACAGTTCGACACGGTCACGTTCGACATGGAACCAACCTGCAGGATATACGACATCCACCACGGTTTCTAGCCTAAATGAATTACCATGGGAGGATAGTCGAGCGGAATGAAGGAAGGATGGGGTTATGGCGGAACGTATCGTGGAGCGTCTTATCCGAGAGCGTGATACTCGATATGGTGACGGCATTTACACGACTACACAAATCCAGTTCGCATGGAATTCCAATCATATGGAAGGTTCCGCCCTTACTGCCAAACAGACCGCGCAGCTATTTGCCACCGGTACCTATACCACGGATGGCAGCGAACAGGTCAATCCTGACGATGCGTTGGAAACCCGTAATCATTTCGCTGCGTTCCGTTGGATTCTCGACCATGCTGATGAGCCGGTGGACCGGGATATGGTCTGTCACCTGCATGCCATTCTCAAGCAGGGCACCAGACAGGTCTCCGACTCGCTTTTCAACGTGGGCGGCTACAAGACTCGGCCGAACTTTATTGGCAATCCTGTCACTCCGACAAGGACTGCGCTGCCGCAGGATGTTCCCGAATTTATGGACAGGCTGTTTGATATGTGCACGAAACTTGAGGATGAACCGTATCAGATCGCCCGTGTCCATTGGACGTTTGAGAAGATTCACCCATTTTCGGACGGCAACGGTCGAATCGGACGGCTTATCATGTTCAAGGAGCTTTTGCGTATCGATGCGTTGCCTGTCCTTGTCCATGACGCGTATCGTGCGGAGTACGTCAATGGCATCAGCAAGTTTCCGGACGAGCCAGGATGGCTGGTTGATACGCTTCTATTCGAACGGGACCTTTACCGGTCGCATGTTCTGAAAACGGATGCCGAGGCATTGCGTTACACGTACCATGACCAATGGAATATGGCTGAGCATCGGGTGGAACGAGATGAGGATCTGGAATTCGCCAAGCTCATCGACACGAAGGCCCAGCCGTTGTTCGATGAGGAGTATCAGCAGCGCGAACGGCTCCTATGGGGCGAATAGCGGTCCGACTGTGTTGTTGTGGTGGTTCCTCCTTCCAAACGTGACATGAACCGAATGTGCATTGAGATGTGCAATTTGTGCACATTGCGGTCGCCGGCCGTTCACCTTGGTGTAAAAAGGAATCAGCCTTCGGACTTTAGCATGAGATGCAATGGCGCGTATTGAATGCGCGCATACGAGGAAGTGAGAGCTGCATACATGCGTGTATTCGACTTCGATGGAACCATCTATGACGGAGAAAGCCTGTTCGACCTGTACCTGTTTTCGGCCAAATACAATCCGAAGGTATTGCGGTACATCGCCCCGGTACTGCGCTATGCCATCAAATACAAGCTCGGACGAGCCACGTTCGATCAAATGGAATACGGTGTGGGCAAGCTATGCCACGGATATTTAAGCGAACTGGCCGAATCATTGGAATTCGAAGAATTGGTCAACGCCTTCTGGGATCAGAACATGAAGCGCATCAAACCCTGGTATGAGCCACGCGAAGACGATGTGATCCTCACCGCCTCGTTCGACATCACCGTGGGCGAGGCCTGCCGCAGGCTTGGCGTGCAACATTTGGTCTCGTCCACCATCGACGGCAACACGTTGAACGTAAACTACCTCAACTTCAACACCAACAAGCCCAAACGATTCCGCGAACTCTACGGAGACAACGTTCGAGTGGACGAATTCTACACAGACAGCCGATTCGACCAGCCCATGATCGACATGGCCCGACGTGCCTACATGGTCAAAGGCAACAAAATCCACCAAGTCAAATAGCCGGAAAGGCTGGAACGGAATACGGCGGCAAGGGCCGATCTTGACATCTCCCCTTCGGCATGGACGCCTTGCACGAGCCAGGATGGGCGTCGGTCGGTCATATTGCCGTATATGGAAAATACGACCGACCGCAAAAACAGTTAGAACGACACGCGCTTGGAATGGTTTACGGCAGAAACCTCGCACACGATGCCAACAACTACCTCGAAACACGCTTCACACACAACAAATAAATCAACCAAGCAACAGGCATCGCCAACATAAACACCGGATAAAACCACACAGCAGACAAACGCCCATACACCAAACCACCCACAAACGGACCAACCGACATACCCAAATCAATACCCGCATAATACGTACTATTCGCAATACCACTGCGCTCGCGGCCTGCGATTACCACGGCCTGCGCCTGCGTGACTGAACTCATCAGACCGTAGCCGACAGCGGTGAAAATCGCAGCCAACAACAGCATCCAATCATTGAACAGGAACGTCATGCATGCGAGCATCGCCAGCATGCCCAACGAGCAGACCGTCAGCCAGAAACGGAAGCCCTTGCTGTCGAACAGGTCGCGCAAGCCCAGTCGCAACACCAATAACGCGACCGCGTAAAACATGAAAAACAGGTCGGACGATACCGGCAGATGACGAGACTGAACATAATTCACGATGAAGGACTGATTTGCGAAATACGCTATCGCAAACATCATGAACGTCAGCGACAACGGCACCACACGCGGTTCCAGAATCGAACGGATCGAAAAACGATGCTTTTTGGTTGCGCTAGCAGAACCGTCAATGTCTACGGCAGTGGAGGGATTCTCCGTTATGGAAGTCTGCTTTTTGCGTACCGGTTGTCCGCCATTCTTCACCATCAGTGTGGCGATCAGCATGATCACCGCCAGCACCAGCGAACTCAAAAACGTCAGACGATAACCGATGTATTTTTGCGCGCGAATACCCAATGCCGGTCCGACCGCCATAGCCAGCGCGTTCATCGTGCCATACAATCCCATGCCGGCACCCATATGCCGGATCGGCAGCAAAAGCGACATCCACGTGGCCAGGCAGACCGAGCAGCATGCGAAACCAACGCCGTTGATCACGCGAGCCATGATGAGCATGATGGGGGAGTTTGCGAAATAGTACAGCAGTCCGGCGGCGAAATAGAGCACCGTGCCAACCGCCACAAGCGTGCGCTTGCTGGTTTTGTCGGAAAGATTGCCTGCGATAGGGCGGCAGAACAGTGAGATGAAACTCATCGAACCGGCCACCGCACCCATCAGCATGCCGTCCGCGCCCAACGATTCCGCATATCCGGCAACGATCGGATTGGCAAGCATATTGCTCGACATGAAACAGAACGTCGCAAGCATGACCAACGCCATATCACGGGTGATGAGACGATCATGCTTACGCCGGGGCTGTTCGGGCTGGTTCGATTGTTGTGCCGGTTGCTTCTGTCGTACCGATTCAGATGCGGGTATCGTTGGTGCTGTCATGCTCGTTCGCCTCCGAGCATGCAACTGTAGCAGCCTTGACGAAAAACGGCCGTCCACATATTGCGGACGGCCGATGGAGATGGCTTTAACGATGTGAAAGTATGCTTCGCTTACAGAGTTTTTACAGAGCTTTGGCGGCCTGCTCGACAAAACCTTCCATACCGTCGATGTCAACGACATGGTCGAAACGCACGTCGGCGGTCTCAAGACCGCGCAGCGCGGCCGGAGCGGTGGTGCCGGTGGCCTTGGCAAGCACGTCCATGCATTCGAAATCGGTGCCGGACGCGTCAAGACCCAGAGATTCGTTGACTACGCGCGGGAACTTGTACGGGCTGGCGGTGGACAGCAGCACGCGCGGCGTGAGCGGATCGCGCGGCATCTGCTGCATGACGTAGTAGCCGCATGCGGTGTGCGGGTCGATCACGTAATGGTTCTTGTTCCAGCAGTCCGCGATCATCTCGCGCACCTGGTTCTCATCGGCCCAACCGGTGCCGAAGATGGAACGAATCTTCTTCATCATCGGCTCGGGAACCTCGTAGGCGCCCCACTGGCTCAGATCGTTCATCAGCATGGAGATCAGGCGTGTGTCCTTGTCGGACATGTAATACAGCATGCGCTCCAGGTTCGATGAGATGAGGATATCCATCGACGGGGAAATGGTCTGGAAGAACGGACGCTGACGGTTGTACGTGCCGGAAGTCAGGAAGTCGAACAGCACGTTGTTCTTGTCGGACGCCACCACAAGATGCTTGACCGGCAGGCCCAGCAGTTTCGCGTAATAGCCGGCGAGGATGTCGCCGAAATTACCCGTCGGCACAACGAACTCGACCTCGTCGCCCACATTGATGACCTGGCGTTCCAGCAGCTGCGCGTACGCGGAGAAGTAATAGACGACCTGCGGCACCAGACGGCCCACATTGATGGAATTCGCGGAGGAAAGCACCACATGCGAATCATCGGCGAGACGTTCGGCAAGCTCCTTGTCGCCGAAGATGCGCTTGACGGCGGACTGCGCGTCATCGAAATTGCCCTTGACCGCGCACACGTTCACATTGGAGCCGGACTGCGTGGTCATCTGCAGCTCCTGCACCTGGCTGACCTTGCCTTCCGGATAGAACACGGTGATGCCGGTGCCCGCGGCGTCCGCGAAACCAGCCAACGCGGCCTTGCCGGTGTCGCCGGACGTGGCGGTGACGATCATGATCTTCTCATCCGCGTCGCCATCCGCCGGAGTGGTGCGCGCCATGAAACGCGGCAGAATCTGCAGCGCCACATCTTTGAACGCGGAAGTCGGACCGTTGAACAGTTCCATCACATAGTCATCGCCGAGCGGCTTGACCGGAGTGATCTTCTCGTCGGACCACTGCGGGCCGTACGCCTCGTCGATGCACTCCTTGAGCTCGGCCTCGGTGTAGTCCGGCAGCAGCACGGACAGCACATCGAACGCGATCTGCTGGTAGGACTTGCCGGCCAAGGAAGCGATATCCACATGGGTCTCACCCAAGGAGTCGGTCACGAACAGGCCGCCATCATCGGCGATGCCCTTGCGGATGGCCTGCTTGGAGGTAAGCGAATCGGTGGTGCTGCGTGTGCTGTGGAACGTGGTCACTTGATTTCCTTAGCAATAGAACGGACAGATTACGTCAAACGTGCTTCTCAGTGTACCGGCACAGGTGGGAAGAACGTCGCCTCGCGTCCGTGGAATGGGACGCCGACCCCATACGATTGCCGACGGAAGGTCCTGCTTTTCCACGTGGCACCGCGATCGTGCCGTCCATGTCTTCGCGCGCAGGCGGTGCCATATTTCCCACATGTTTCGAAACCCGGTTTTCCTCCGATCGTTTTCACACGTACACTGCTCTGTAACCCGCGGTACAGCGGATGATCATTCCGAAGTCAAGGAGGGCTTCATGACTGCATCACCTCTTGCGCAAACACCGAACGACATGTTCAACGCGCCCATCGCCGAAGCGGATCCGGAAATCGCCGAAATCCTCGACACCGAACTGTCCAGGCAGCAAAACGGACTCGAAATGATCGCATCCGAGAATTTCGTGCCTCGCGCCGTCCTACAGGCACAAGGCTCCGTGCTGACCAACAAATACGCCGAAGGCTATCCGGGACGCCGCTACTACGGCGGCTGCGAGCAGGTGGACAAAATCGAAACCATCGCCCGCGAACGCGCCAAAAGCCTATTCGGCGCCGAATACGCCAACGTACAGCCGCACTCCGGCGCACAGGCCAACGCAGCCGTCTACCAGGCGCTCGTCAAACCCGGCGACACGGTCCTCGGCCTCGCCCTCGACCACGGCGGCCACCTCACCCATGGCATGAAAATCAACTTCTCCGGCCGCTTCTACCACGCCGAAGCCTACGGCGTGAATCCCGAAACCTTCCGCATCGACCCGGAAATCATCCGCCAGCGTGCGCTCGAAACCCATCCCGCCATGATCATCGGCGGATGGAGCGCCTACCCGCGCATCGAAGACTTCAAAGCCATGAAGGAGATCGCCGACGAGGTCGGCGCCAAATTCTGGGTGGACATGGCCCACTTCGCCGGCCTCATAGCCGCCGGACTGCATCCAAGCCCCGTCCCATACGCCGACGTCGTATCCTCCACCGCGCACAAAACCCTCGGCGGCCCACGCTCCGGCTTCATCCTCGCCAAGCAGGAATACGCCAAGAAACTCAACTCCGCCGTATTCCCCGGCCAGCAAGGCGGCCCGCTCATGCACGTCATCGCCGGCAAGGCCGTCGCCTTCAAAGTCGCCGCCACCCCGGAATTCAAAGACCGCATGCAACGCACCCTCGACGGCGCCAAGATCCTTGCCGAACGCCTCATGGCCGACGACGTCAAAAACAACGGCATCAGCGTCCTGACCGGCGGCACCGACGTGCACCTGGTCATGGTCGACCTACGCAACAGCGAAATGGACGGCAAACAAGGCGAAGACCTGCTCGCACAATGCGGCATCACCATCAACCGCAACACCGTCCCGTTCGACCCACGCCCCGCATCCGTGGCCTCCGGCCTGCGCATCGGCACCAGCGCACTCGCCACCCGCGGCTTCGGACCCAAGGAATACGAGGAAGTCGCCGACATCATCGGCACCGCTCTCGCCGCAGGACAGGACGCCGACGTCGACGCGCTCAAGGCGCGCGTCGACAAGCTTGCCGAAGACTTCCCGCTTTACCCGGGACTCGACCAAATCCACTGATCACCAGCCTCGACTGACGAAATCGCGCCCCGCCGCGCAACCAACGACCCGAAAATGGCCGTCATTGCCCAGCGAGGCGTGATTTCGCGCTATTCTAAGAGACTATGACGAATCCACAGAACCAAGGCACCGCCATGAACGCCGACGTGTTCGAAGCAGTATGCGCCATGGGCGACGCAGCCCGCACCGCGCAATCGCAACTTGCCCAGGCAAACACCGAAGCCAAAAACCAACTGCTCAACGCCATCGCCGACGCACTCGACCAGCATGCGGACGACATCGCCGCAGCCAACACGCTCGACATGAACCAAGCCGAAACCGACGGCATGGACGCCGGCAAACTCGACCGACTCAAATTCGACCAGCAGCGCATCGCCGCCGCCGCGCAAGGCGTACGCCACGTGGCATCCCTACCAGACCCCATCGGCGAAATCGTACGCGGATACCATCTGGAAAACGGCCTACGCCTGCAGCAGGTACGCGTCCCCATCGGCGTGCTCGGCATGATCTACGAAGCGCGCCCCAACGTCACCGTCGACGTGGCCTCCCTATGCATCAAATCCGGCAACGCCGTCCTGCTGCGCGGCGGACACGCGGCCGAACACACCAACGCGGCAACACTCGCCGTCATCGCCGACGTACTCACCAAACACGGATACGACCACAACATGATCGCCACCGTAGACCAATACGGACGCGACGGCGCCACCGCCATGATGGAAGCACGCGGCCACATCGACGTGCTCATCCCACGCGGGGGAGCAGGACTCATCCAAGCCGTGGTACGCAACTCCAAAGTCCCCGTCATCGAAACCGGAGCCGGCAACGTGCACATCTACGTCGACCGCACCGGCAACCCCGACAAAGCCATCCCCATCCTCATCAACGCCAAAACCCAACGCGTCGGCGTATGCAACGCCACCGAAAAACTCCTCGTCCACAAAGACATCGCCGAAAGCTTCCTGCCGAAAGCCGCGGCAGCGCTCGCCGCAGCGGGAGTCGAAATGCATGCCGACGAACGCGCGTATGGCATCATCGAACATGCCGGAATCGCAAATGCGCAACTCGTGCATGCCACCGACGAGGATTGGGACACCGAATATCTGGCACTCAAAATCGGCATCAAGGTGGTCGACTCGCTTGACGAGGCCATCGCGCATATCAACCGCCACTCCACCGGGCACACCGAATCCATCATCGCCGAAGACTATTCGGCCATCGAGGAATTCACCGCCCGCATCGACTCGGCGGTGGTGATGGTCAACGCCTCCACACGTTTCACCGATGGCGGCGTGTTCGGATTCGGCGCGGAACTTGGCATCTCCACACAGAAGATGCATGCGCGCGGTCCGATGGGGCTGCGCGAGATGACCACGACCAAATGGATTGGCTACGGAACAGGACAGGTGAGAGAATGAGCGACGAAGTCATGCAGGACAATATGCAGGACAACAAGAACCCATGGAACGCGGACTTGACCGACCCAATGCTCAGATTGCGATTGGCGTCCGAACGATTGAGCATCGTGCGGTATGTGTTCCTTGTGCAGGTCGAAGACGGTATCGCGTCAGCGGACGAACGCGCCTCGCTCGAATACGCCGACGCGGTGCTGATCGGCTGGCCCGAAACCGACGCTTCGGACGTCATCACTCCCGATGCCGCCCAGCTTGACGATATCGACGAGCAGATGCGGGTCATGGAACAGCACATCGCCAAGTTCAGCGCGATGGAACGAGACCATGACATCGTCGGCATGACCGACACGCTGATTCGTGTCACCGAGCGCGTTGCCGGAATCCGCAGTATATACCAGCCGGATTTCCCGCTGCCGACATTCGCCGAGATTCGACGTGTGGTGCAGGACGAGTGGGATGAGGATATGGACAAGATCGATCCCGACAACGCCTCACCGACCGCGGACAGCATCGAGCAGGAAACCGCCGACGCGGACAAAGAGCAGCAGGCCGAGAAACAGGCCGAACAGCAGGCCGATGGCGCGCAAAAGAGCGGAGCGTCCGCATGACCGGACCAAAACGCATGCGGCCGGAATCTGCGGAGGCCGATCCCGAACTGACCGTCAGCTACGTGGTCGAGCCGGAACGACGCATGTCGGAACTATCCGTAGACCGGCCGCAATCAGCCGTGACCACCGGACGCAGGTCCGCACGAGGCAACTGGCACAACCGGTTGCGCATCGGCATCATGGGCGGCACTTTCGATCCGATCCATAACGGCCATTTGGTCGCAGCCTCCGAAGTGTCCTGGGTGTACGACCTCGACGAGGTGATCTTCGTGCCGACCGGACGGCCGGTGTTCAAGTTGGACAAGAAAGTCACCAATGCGGAGGACCGGTACCTTATGACGGTCATCGCCACCGCGTCGAACCCGAAATTCACCGTGTCGCGCGTGGACATCGACCGTCCCGGCGTCACCTACACCATCGACACCCTGCGTGACATCCGCGCCCAGTATCCCGATGCGGAACTGTTCTTCATCACCGGCGCCGACGCCGTGGCGGAGATCATGCAATGGAAGGACGCCAACAAGATGTGGGAGCTGGCGCATTTCGTGGCCGTGACACGTCCCGGCTATTCCTCGCCGGACGGCGTGAAATTACCTGAAGGCAAGGTGGATACGCTGGAGATTCCCGCTTTGGCGATTTCCTCCACGGATGTGCGTCGCCGCGCCGAACATGGCGAACCCGTCTGGTATCTCGTACCCGATGGCGTGGTGCAATACATCGGCAAACACGGCCTATACCGATAGAAGATGGATGGGGCCGTCCGCATGGCCCCCCCGAACACACGGGGTCGGTGAGGTCTGCGCGGCCGGTTAGTATGGGTCACATCCACTTCGCTAGAACAGACGTTTGGAGACACGGTGAGCGCAATCCTTGAAGGAAAGCCGGATAAGAACCTTATCCTTGTCACAGGCAGAGCACACCCGAAGCTGGCGGCGGAAGTCGCCGAACAGCTCGGCATTGATGTTCTGGAAACCACAGCATACGATTTTGCGAACGGCGAAATGTACGTGCGCTACACCGAGTCCGTGCGTGGCGCGGACGTGTTCGTACTGCAGAGCCATTCCAATCCGGTCAACCAGGCCATCATGGAACAGCTCATCATGATTGATGCGTTGAAGCGTGCTTCCGCGCGTTCCATCACCGCGGTCTGCCCGCTGCTGGGCTATTCCCGCCAGGATAAGAAGCACCGCGGCCGCGAGCCCATCTCCTGCCGTCTGGTGTTTGACCTGCTCAAGACCGCAGGCGCCGACCGCATCATGAGCGTCGATCTGCATGCGGCGCAGTCGCAAGGCTTCTTTGACGGCCCGGTTGATCATCTCATCGCCATGCCGGTGCTGGTCGATTACATCCGTGACCGTTTCTCCAACCAACTTGACAACGTCGCTGTCGTCTCCCCGGACGCCGGTCGTATCCGTGTTGCCGAACAGTGGGCGCAGCGCCTCGGCGGCGGTCCGCTCGCCTTCGTGCACAAGACCCGCGACATCACCCGCCCGAACCAGGCGGTCGCCAACCGTGTGGTCGGCGACGTCGCAGGCAAGGACTGCGTGCTTGTCGACGACCTGATTGACACCGCGGGCACCATCGCCGGCGCATGCAACGTGCTTAAGGATGCCGGAGCCAAGTCGGTGACCGTCGTCGCCACGCATGGCGTGCTGTCCGGCCCGGCCGTGGACCGACTGAAGAACTGCGGCGCACGCGAGGTCGTGCTCACCGATACCGTGCCGATTCCGGAAGAAAAGCGTTGGGACGGTCTGACTGTTCTGTCGATCGCGCCGTTGCTGGCAAGTGCCATCCGCGCCGTGTTCGAAGACGGTTCCGTTGCCGAACTGTTCGACACGTATCCGGAACATCACGGCCAGGGCTTCCTGTTCGCCTGATTTTCTAGGAAACTCGGATACTTCTGACACTTCAGATATTTCGAGGTTTTACGTTATACGGGTTCCGGTTCATTCGGAACCCGTTTTCTTTATGCTTTTCGCTGCATTGCACGCTGACGGTTGCGCGGGTGGGGGTGTTTCCGCCATGCCGTACGGGCCGATCCGACTTGTTCGAATGGTAATGCGTGCGGAACGTCATGATGCCCCCGCATCTTAAAAAAACGTCAGGCCGGCATCAGACCTGTACGCCTGCGAGCTTCAGGAACTTCTTGTCGGACTGGATGCCTTGAGTCAGGAACTCTCCGTTCTTGAACAGCGCGTAGGTCGTGACCGGAGCTGGCGTATTCTGGGCCTGCTCACGGCTGATGATGTGAATGGTTTTTAATGGAATGCTGTGCTCTTCCGCCACCGCTTCCACGCGTGGCACCCAGTAGTGGGTGAACGGACACTGGTCCGTGTAGTAGAGAACGAATCCATCACCATCCGCCGTGGGATATTTGGCGCATTCTTTGAATTGCGGAGGCTCCGTGTCCGAACCGAACGGCAGGTACATGAGCATGATTCCGCATGATGACGTGTCCGCAACCATGAAACCCTTGTGCGCAAGGTATTTCGCGTCGGAGAGGAATTCGCGCTTGCGTCCTTCGGCAGACAAAATACACAATCCCTTCCGCCCCTGCTCCTTCGCATCCCTCACGCACTCCCGTAACAGGTCGTTGGAATATCCGTGCCCTTTCATGGAGCCGGCGACCCATAGACAGTCGATGTAAAGATACCCATCCGCTTGGATAGGAACCCACGCGTTCTCCGCGGGGATATATTCGATGAAGCATTTTCCGCGTTCTACGCTGCGGTAGAAGATCAATCCTTCGTCGAATCGACGTTTGAGCCACTCCTTTTTCGCAAGGGCCTGTTTGCCGGACATGGCGCAGCAGACGTGCTCTGCATCGATGTTGTCCCTGGTAATTCGAATGTATTCCATTCGGGACCTCCTTGTCTTGCGCGGTTCCGCCCATGTTGCCGCCTATGGCGTGGGATTATTGCCGAGTCTGCTGGAAGGCGCCGTTCCTTGACATCAGCGTTGCTCCGAAAAAACGAGATTCCGGTTTCCATGACGTTTTCAGACTACCGTATTTTAGATATTTAGACAAACGTCTAAATATCTGGTAGGATGAATATCCCAATCCGATACTGGAAAGAGAGCGATGATGGCAGGAGAAGGATTCAAGGCGCTCGCCGACCCCACGCGGCGTCGTATCCTCGAGCTGCTGCGTGCGGGGGATATGACCGCGGGGGAGCTCGCGGAGCATTTCGACATCAGCAAGCCATCGCTTAGTCACCATCTGGCGACTCTTAGGAACGCTGGTCTCGTAACGGACGAACGACATGGGCAGAACATCGTGTACAGCCTCAATACCACAGTTATGCAGGACTTGGTCGGATGGTTCATGGGCTTCGCGGACGATCCGGAAGACAGGCAATGAAAGGTCTGACAATGCAAAAGCAGGAAAAACCCGAGACAACCAAAGCCTCGACCGGTATTCCGGCCCGTGTATGGGTCGTCCTCATGCTGCTTTGCGTGCTGAACGTCGTGGCGCATCTTGCCGCCATGCCGGGGCTACCTGAGCGCATTCCCATGCATTGGGGTGTTGACGGCGGTGTGAACGGATGGGGGCCACGTTGGATGGCATCCGTTCTGGGTGCGCTTCCATTGACGTTTCTCGCACTGTTCTATGTGGTGCCGCGCATTGATCCGAAAGGTGCCGCATATGCCAAGTTCGGCGGATTCTACCAAGGATTCGTGATCTCGTTCACGGTATTCATGTGCGCCATCAGCTGGCTTGGGGAACTCACCGTCTGGAACCTCCTTCCTGGCAAGGGCGCGGTCAACGTCATCGTGTCCGGGGCGATCGGCGCGTTCTTCATCGGCATGGGTAATTATCTACCTCGTGTGCGGCAAAACTACACGCTCGGCATCAAAACGCCATGGGCGCTCGACGACCCCGACAACTGGCGCCGCACCCACCGTTTCGGCGGAGCCTGTTTCATGGTGGTGGGCGTTAGCCTGATTGTGCTGGGATTTTTAGGAGGTATATTGCCTGAAACCTGGATTCTGGCAGTGATTATGGTGCTTGCGATTGGCTCGGTCGCAGCCATGTATGTTTACTCGTATCTCATCTGGCGCAAATCCCACAACAGCTGATTGGGTAGCACCCCCGGTTTTCTTCAGCGAAACCACAGGGGAGTCCGACCCGAATTGCCTGACCGTGCGGGTCGTGTTGACGCGGATAAACGGATAAAAGACGCCCCGGTGACATGGAAACCAGCGGTTAGCATGGGGACTCGTACTTGTAAGTGCAACAGGCATTCCGATGATGTTTGATTTTCCTGCATGCAAACCCGTCGTGTTCTTTATTTCTGTTGTATTGCGAGCAGTACGGTGGCGCGCAGGACGTCCTCGTCGGTGAAATTCAGGCCCCATATGATCTCGACCTTGTCGGTGAGGCGCTTCTGCACGCCGCCGACGATCGCCGTGGCGTCGGACAGTTGGAGGCTCTTCGGACCTTCGATGGCGATTATCGCTCCCGTGACCTCGTCGGATGCGACGCTCGAATCATGGAACCGTCCGTCGAGCGCCTCCACGATGCCCGTCGACGACCCGCTTTCCACGCGGATGACCGTGGTCAGGGCGCCGGCGCAGACGCTTCTGACGTCGTCCCCATCGATGTGGATGTACTTGTTGTTGCCGAGGAATCCCTCCAACGCCGCGACGGCATCGTCCATCGTCGTGGCGGGATCCTCTCCCGGGACGGGCAGGAGGTCCACGTCCACGCGGTCCGTGGCGTCCGTTCCGGCTGCCGGCATGCGGACGGTCAGTTCCCGTTCGCCGTCGTTTTCGTTCCATAGGATCTTGACGACATGGCTTCCGTCCGTCTTGTCCGTGGCGTCGATGTGTCGTGCGGTCATTTTTGGTTCCTTTTCGATGAGGCGGGTTCGTTTCTTTCCGGGGCATGTCCCGGCCGTTCTTACTTCTGTCGATGCCGGACGGGCGTGTGGTCCGATCGGGGCGAGTGCGAATCAGGACGGGGGTCGGCATGGGCGTCGTGGATCGGCGACGAGTCCCAAAAACGTCACCGATCCACGACGCAATCCCGAACCCGTTTCGCAGCCGAGGACGATGGCGGAAGGGGCATTGGCGCGGTTCTTGCCGGCCACGACGGAAGACGTGGTCTGTGCGAGAGTGCTATGCCTTGGCTAGCTTCTTATGTCTGAGGGTGTAAACGGCATCGGCGGAATCGGCGACACGTTTGGAATGCGTCACCACAATGACACATTTACCGAGTTGATGAGCGGCATGCCGCAAAAGATTAATCACCTCATCAGTCATTTCCGGATCCAGGCTGCCAGTCGGTTCATCCGCCAGAATCGCGCGGCCGGGCGCCACTAGGGCGCGGCCGACCGCCACCCGCTGACGTTGGCCACCCGACAAGTGCATGATGTTGCGCTTCGATTCCTCACGGCTCAGACCCAGATCCTCGAGGATCTTCATATCGGCCTTGGGATTGACCAGGCGCAGATTCTCTTCGGGGGTGAGATAGTCGATCAGATTATGGTCCTGGAACACCAAGGACACGTGCTCGCGACGGTGCTTTGAATAACCCGTCGTAGCTATATCCTCGCCCTCAAAACGAACCACTCCATCAGAGGGGGCATCCAGACCGGCCAACAGAGACAGCAAAGTGCTCTTTCCCGCTCCCGATGGACCGGTTATCGCATACATCTTTCCGGATTCGAAATCTGCGTTCACGTCCGAAAGAACGCGAATCTTCGCCGCGCCATATGAGTAATTGACATGGTCCAATTGCAGACAGATAGTCATGATTAGTATCTCCTAACGCATAGAGGAAAGAATGGATTTCGGGGATTTGGCCAGCACTGCGGCGCACGACACGGCAAGCGCGATTGCGATGACCGCGCATCCGAGCAGCAGGATGAGCAGCGTCTGTTCTGGCGGCAGAGCCTCCACCTGCAATGATTCAAGAGGTGCGACTCCCGAATCGTGCAGCAGGAGCGAGGACACGTAACCGGACAATAGGGAGCCCGTTCCCAGCGAGCACAGGGCGGCGACCACAGCCATGAGACCGGTTTCGATCGCGAACTGGGCGATAATCTGCATCTTGCCGATGCCGAGGGCCAGAAGGGTGCCTATCTCATGGATGCGTGAGCGAATCCAGAAGACAAGCGCCATGCCCAATACCAGCACATCGGCCAGGCAGACGGACAACAGCACCATGCGGACCAGATCGCGTACCGTTTCCACCGACTGCAGCACGCCGGAAAGCTGCGCCGAGTCATCGGTGACGCCATACTCGCTTCCGGCGATTTTTTTTGCTTGGGCCATTGCTGCGGAAAGATCCCGCGGATTATCCGAGAGGCACCGGATCGTGCCGACCCGTTCCTCTCCGGTCAGCGCGGAAACCACTTGGGCGCCCGAATAGATGAGATTCTCCGATGCGTCCGATGGCATAGGGCTCTGTGCCTGTACATTGCCAGAGAAGATTCCGGCCACGCGAACGGTGGAATCGCGGCCTTCCTGACTGAGTCGGAAGGTCGATCCCACCGATAGTCCATTCTCACGTGCGAAATCCCGGTGAATCAGTACGTTCCGGCCATTACCTGAAATGTGGTGTCCTTGTTCCAACCGGTACAGGCCGCTTTGGAACTCTTCGGACAACGAGGAGTCAGTGGTGCCCAGCACGCTGACCTGCGTGGATAGGCCGGAATCCAGTCGAGGACCATGTTCGGGGACAACCGGATGCGCGCCATCCACCTGCGCCAGGGTCTTACGTTCGTAAACGGTTTTCCCTACGCCGGGGATGCGTGAGAACCGGCTCGCTTCCTTTGGGCTGACGGGATTCTCGCCGGTGTCGACGGTAAAACCTATTCCCAGGCTTCCGCCGATATCGTCGGACATTTTCTGAAGCGCCGTTGACGCTCCGACCTGAGCCACGAGACTGGTGAAAACCATCAGCATCAACAGTCCGATGATTCCGCTGCGTACCGGTTTACGTACGATTGCCAGCGTGGCACGCTTCCACACGTTCATGCCCGTCATCGGAGCTCCGACAGGCTTCGTGGCGACTTGCGCAGCATCGGTATGCACGATATGGCGACGCATACCAGCATCACCGCCAGCAGGCCGAGCGATACATACAGTACGGCGGTTGTGTCGATCGATACCGTGAGCGAATCCAAGGTACGAACCGACATATTGGACTCAAGATCGCCGCCGACCTGTCCCATGCTGCTCAGTTCCTTCGCCGCGGAGGCGTTCACGGAACGGAGGGCCGAGGTGCCAAGCCATTGGGCCGCTCCCCGTGCGCACAGCCATCCGAGGACCAGGGACGGCAGGCCGATCAGAATCATCTCGGTTAGATATTGGGCGATCAGGGATGGCTTGCCGATGCCGAGGGACACCAATACGCCCATCTCCTGACGTCGGTCGTTCATCCACAGCAAGAGCATGAGGCTGAGGACTATCACTGCCGAGATGGTCACGCCGATCAAAGCGCCGCGCATCATGGAGCGCACACTTCGGGCGGCATTCAGCATGCTCGACGTATATTGGTCATTGCGCGTGATCTGGTAGTTGTTCCAATCCACCGGAAGCTTCTTCGCCGCTTCCATGGTTTTCTCCACGTCGACACCCCTGTCCAGAACGAAAGTGGCATCCTGGTATATTTCCTTGCCGGCCTTGTACTGGTACAGAGTACTTGTAGTGTCCAAATCGGTGTACACAGTGTTGGAGGTGAGTTCCGCGCGGCTGGATACCTTTCTGTCGCTGTCCCCTTTGAATATTCCGACGATGGTGGTTTTGACAGTTGCCGTCGAATGCGACTCATTGTCGGCATCATATGGATTGGCCTTGAGCGTGAGGGTATCGCCGACTTTAAGCCCATTGGTTTTGGCGAGATCCTCATGGACCATCGACATATGCTTATCGGACGCCTTTAGATGACGTCCTTCGACCATGCCGAGCGTGTGGGACGTGAACACATTGAGTTTTGACGAATCGTTTGTGCCTATGACGTTGGCCGTATTGCCGAACTGCTGTTCTTTCTCCGCATCGTAATCATCGCCGCCGGGGACCTTCACCACGCTGGCTCCCACGAGATCGGCGGTGGCGTTCTGCCTGACCATGCACGAGCCAACCCCGGACAGCTTCGAGATTCGTTGCACATCAGCGGGACGAACCATTCCGCCTCCGCGAGGCGTCAGCATGCTGCCTTGCAGGTTGCTGGCCAGCACGAATCCGCTGACCGCCTGTTTTTCGATCTGTCCGGCCTCATGTTGAGCTGCCTGAGAAACCGCGGTTGCGGACAGCATACTCGCCGTTATGATGGTCAGCACAATGAACAGCACCGCGGTGCGCACTCGTTTTCTGAGCACATAGCGCGCCGCCCGTGAGATAAAGGTCATTAATACCCCCTGTAAAGCTGGGACCTTCTCGGTAGTGCCCGAAAAGATGTGCACTTTGGACCATGGCCGTCCATGGCACGATGATCAGTTCGCTTCCGCGAGTTTGTCATCGAGCCGGGACCTGTCGAGATAGCGGCGGGTCGACGCTTTCCTCGCGCCGTCTGTGGCGCTCGATGACCGCGGATTCGAAGACCTCGCCCTTGAGCTTGGGCACCTTCAGGCCGAGCCTGCCGGCCTTGGCGGTCAGGCTCCGGTCGTAGTGGCCGGCGCGGTACACCTTCCGCTCCCCGGCGCGCTCGTATCTGGCGGCGTTGGCGATCTCGTCGACCTGAAGCGCCGGGCATCGCGTTCAATGGTTCGGTGACCTTCTCGGCGACCAGGCGGTCGAGCTTGGTCTCGAGCAGGTTCCGGTCGATCTGTATGATGCTCGAGGGTCTTGCCGACTTTGTCGCGTCCGCGCCGAGCGGATTCCTACACTCTTTGGCGGCCCTGTCCAGATCGGCGGCCGCCGACACGCACGTTCCGCGCGCCATGGCCGTCCTGTGGTCCTCATATGCCCGATAGCCCAGGCGGCCGCCCACGACCACTGCGGTAGACGCGGCCGCCGCCACGCCGCTGAAGCGGCCGGAATGACGGACTGGAACCCGCCATCGTCGGCATACGTCGGTGTATGCGGTCGGCGCGTTGGGCAAACCCATGCCGCACCGGCCGGAGGCTGAGGGGGCCGTTCGACCGGAAAACTCAATGGCCGTAGGATTCCCGGATGCGGGCGTCGGGCCCGGTGGCAATCCGGACTGGAACCCTCATACGAAAAACGGGCTGCCGTGGTCCGTTGGGAACCGCGGCAGCCCGCCATGTGATTCGTTGGAATCGGAAAGCCTTACTTGTTGAGGACCTTCTTCATCAGGTCGGAGGAGGCCTTGGCGAGTGCGAACTGGCCGAAGCCCGGGTCGATGGAGGCGAGGTTGGCGTTGATGATCTGGTTGAAGGTGTCGTTCTTCATGGTGTTTCCTTTCGGACGGCCGCCTGTCTTCTTGCTCTTGTCTTCTTCTGCGTCGCGCGGCTCGTCGCTTCGTTGTTTTCTTGTCTCTGTATCTTCTGTTGTTTTTCTGTTGTGCCTTCACTATAGGCAGGAAAGTATGCGTACGTCATGCCGCAATCGCCATTTCTATTGTAGACTCATCGGTTCATCTTAAAGAAAGAATAAAAAACGGTCATATATTCTGTTGCGCAGCCTGCCGCAGCGTAGTTTTGGGTAGATGAAGTGCGATTGTTCTGCCCATTCCGACGGAAAAGTTCATGTTTGCGTCGGAATGGGCGGATGAATTGCGATTGTTCTGCTGGTTTCGATGCAAATGGTAGCTTTATCGTCGTTTCGAGCAGAAAAGTCAACGGTTTTCTGTTGATTTCAACGCTGGCAGCCCGGTTTGCGTCGTTTCAAGCAGAAGAAGTGCGGCTCGTCTGCCGGTCTCAACGCGAACGGCAGACTTTGCGTCGTTTTGAATGGAAAGACCAATGGATTTCTGTCGGTCTCGACGTGGACGGACTCGGCCTTTTTCTGCACCAGTGGGGATTGACCTTCCGTCGGCATCCGGAGCGAAGGCCTATCGCTTCGAACGCTTGCCTACAAGAACCATGGAACAGCCTGCCGACACGCACAGGTTCACTCCGCAGGTCACCGCCGGCAATAGCCGTATGACCGGCTGGTCATAGAAATCGAGGACATCGGGATCCATGAATCCTGAGTACGCCTCGAAAAGCGGATATGGCACGAGTGCCAGTGTCGAACTCGCAAAGAACAATATCCAGATAACGGAGAGGCACAGGATGAAGGCTCTTCGACCTTCTGGACGGATGGTTTTCGAGAATGCGAAAAGAGTCCATGAAAGCACGGTGATTAAAGCTCCGGCGACATACAGCAGACTCGGAATCTCGTCATACATGATTTCGCCTCCTCTCGATTCGGTTGCAGACGATTCGATCTATCGGCAGTATGGGCTGATTATAAGGCGGCGTTGTTTTTTGCGTCAAGAGGTTTTGGCCGCTCATGGCCGATTTGACATTTCGCCGGAATCGCAAGGCAATGATGCTGCACGGATCTGGCGAGTCTTCGATACCTGCGCATGCCAAGCGAGGGACGATCCATGGGGTGGCAGGGTCGAGGGATCTTCGCAATGCCGTTCTCGCCGCTCGCGAAAACGGTTCGTCATGATTCCGTTCGGCTACAACGCGGACCGAGCGAGCCTGCATTGGAACAACTGGAGCTACTGAAACGGCAAGACCTCCGAAACCGCGATTGCCGACGGCGACGAGGATTCGCCGAAGAAGGAGAAGTATCGGTCAAGGTGGCCGCGGTGAACCTGAAAGCAGTCTAGATTATCCCGATCCACATATTGTCCATTGTGTCCATTTGCCGCATGATGAAGACGGATGGAGGTGGTTGCGATGACCATGATGATGGGTGGCAAAGTCCATAGGACGAGGTCTAAGGCACGGCGCTCTGCTGGCGGAGTTCCCGGAGCGTTCCTGCAAGGGGTGGACGGCACGCGTATCCCGTTGACGCCGGACGACTACAGGCGCGTTAGGGAGTTTCTGCTTGCGGAGCCGGAACGGGCGGTGGCGGATGACGAGCGTATCACGACTGGCGAGGCGGCGCGTATTCTTGGGGTCTCCCAACGCACGCTCACACGCATGCTGGACGCGGGCATGATTCCGTACACCCGCATGGGGGAGCGCAGTTACCGTTTCCTGAGGCTTTCGGATGTGACCGACTACAAGCGCAGGCGCGACGAGGCCACATCCAAGGCGTTGGATGAGATGCGTTCCATCGCCGATGAGGACGGCGCGTACGACATCGACTATTCGGATTACCTGTCCCGGTTCGATAAGTAGAGTGCCCTTATGATTGCGCTGCTTGACGCCAACCTGTTCGTACCTACGTGGATCATCGACCCACTGCTTAGCTTGGCCGAGGCTGGTCTGTGCGAGCCAGCATGGTCTGCGAGGGTCATGGACGAGGCACGCTTGGCCATCATGGAAGTGCGGCATGTGCCCGACGTCCGGGCCCGCGGTTTTCTTGACGCGATCTGCAGGGCCTTTCCGATGGCCATGGCGGAGGATTGGGAGCGGTTTGAACCGGACGTGAATTTGTCGGACCCCAACGACGGGCATGTGGTCGCGGCCGCCCGTCGGGCCGGTGCGGAAACCATCGTTACATTCAACCTCAAGGATTTCCCCGCAGACGAACTTTCCAGGTACGGACTGCACACTCAATCGCCGGATGTTTTCCTTACCTCCGTGTTCGATGCACATCCAGAAGAAGCGATGGACGCCATGCGCAGACTGGTCAGCTCCAAACGCCATCCGCCGCGTACCATGAGCGAAGAAATCGAGCATTTGCGCGTCTTGCGCCTTCCGCTGTTCGCACGGAGATTGTCCGAAACGGTAGGCTAATCCCCGTCATCTGCAACACTGCGAATCATACGGTAGGCGCAATCAATGCACAATCTGTGAATAATCGCTAATCCATTGGCTCAACACAACCTATTGCCGCCTTGCACCGTGGGATCAAGCAAATCACGAAGAAAAGGCCGTCCGCACGGCAAGATTTCGGTCGTAGGCGATGGATTCGGACGAGCCGTATCCGAGAGGGTGCCAGTACGAATAGGTGGACTCGGACCGGTCATGTCTAGGGGGTCGGAATAGCCCCCTAGACATAGTCCTTTTGCTCCCCCACCTGGACTCGAACCAAGACAAAGGGTTCCAAAGACCCGTGTGCTGCCATTACACCATGGGGGAACGGCGATAAAACCCGAGGTTTTCCGCCAAGTGTCTATTATGCCATATGCGGCCATCACCTGATACCGCGTGTCGGACGCTTTCGCAGGTGATGGCCGCTTCCTCCGGATTCAGTTCAATGCCTTGACCAGCCAACCATGCGTACCGTTGTCGAAAAGCTCGCTGGTGATGCGGTAGCCAAGATGTTCATACATCGCGAAATTCTTATCTTCGGAGTGTACGGCGGCAACATGTCCACCGGCCTTCCGGATGAGACGTTCCGCCTCGGCCAGCACCGTCTTGCCGATACCATGGCCACGTTCGTCGGCGACCACGGCCAAACGACCAATCACCCAACGTCCGGGTTGATCGGCATGGTCGAGATCAGGGTAGAGACGGCATGTCGCCACGGCGCGGCCGTTTCCAAAAGCCAGCAGATGCGTGGCTCGGCCCGGCTCATCCCATTCGTCGAATTCCGGACGATAATCCTTCTCCACGACGAACACCGCCGTGCGGATGCCGCGCGCCTCGTCCGTCATCATGTCGTATTCGCGGATCTCCATATGATCCGACACTACAGTCGGGCGGGGAAGAGAGACGAATGGAAGTTATGTGGCGTCGTGTTCGACGATGGCACTGTTGTCGAACGCACGCCGAACAACGCACGCCAAACGCACGTAGGCGGATGTATGACAGCCAGCGCACGTGATAGGGTACACCCGTGAACGAAAAAGAGAAGGACTCCGACACACGCATATACGCTTTGGACGGGCTCAGAGGACTCGCGGCCCTGGCAGTGGTCGCATACCATTACACGGGAGGCACCCTCCGCCAACTATTGCCAGGCGCCCAATTCGTCACCCTATTCTTCATTCTCAGCGGACTTGTACTTTCCATCGTTCCGCTACGCGTCGGAATCGACACATACAACTGGCCTCGCTACCAGCTGCGTCGCATCGCCAGACTCGCCATCCCCACCTGCACGGCAATCGGGATCTGCTGTATCGTCTCCACAATCGCCATGCACATGGGGTGGAAAGCGGAAGAATACGCAAACGCGTTCAGCACATCCTCGCCATCAGTCTGGCTACACAATCTGCTCACCCAACTCGACATGCTTTCAATGACCACCGCCGGCACCAGAGTGGACGGTTCCACATTGGCAATGGTCGACCTGCCATCATGGAGCATGTGCTGGGAATTGCTTTTCAGCCTCGCCCTGCCCGTATACGTCATCATCGCCACCGACATGCGATTCGTGGCACCCATTGCGCTCGCATGCGTGCTGTTGTCGGAGTGGACGCAGTGGCCGCCGTTGCGTCACATGGCCATGTTCGCGCTTGGCGTCGCGTTGGCGAAACGGCTTACGGACAACGGGCGCGAGACGATGCGCGACGTCGTTGCCGTACCGCTCGCCCTGTGTGGCATCGTCTTGGTTTGCCAAAGCGGTTTCGGTTTGCTGCCTGGTATTGTCGCCCAACCTTTGGCCGTGTGCGGATGCCTGATATTGGTGGTGGTCGCACTTACCTGCAACGTGGTATCCGACCTGCTTTCCACGCCACCTGTCCGTTGGCTGGGGCGCATTTCATTCAGCCTGTATCTGACCCATCTTCCCGTCCGCGACTGGATTGTGCCGTACATTCCCGTGCAGGGTCTATTGCGCCCGGTGGTTTTGTTTGCATTGTGCCTTCTGGCAGCGGAGGCGTTCTATCTTGCCGTGGAACGGCCTGCTACCAGACTGTCAAGGAGGCTGGGAAAGGTGAAAAGGGAAGCCTGATGTATTTCGCTTGCGCATGGTGCTTTAGGCGGAATCGCCGGTTTGCATGAATGTCGATTGAGCGACCGGTATACGCTTCCTGCGAGGACATGTTCGGCATGTTCCGCGGCAAGGCGTGCATTCGGAAACTGATCCGCGGAAACATGTCCGGCCACGGCAAGTCAGTCGCCATCACTTTGGAACATGGCATCCACGGAAGCGCGTACCTGCCCGGTGTCCTGTCGTGGCCCGTCAAATACCATCAGGGAGATGGAGTTGGTACGTAGTTCACTCAGCGAGCTCAGCAACGGACGCACCGCCGCGGTGCTGCCCAAAGCGACCGTGCGCCCGTCATCATCAAACGGAACAGGACATCCTACATGTTTATGAGTATCAACAGCTATCAGAATCTCTTCGACCGTCTTGAGGATAAGTTCGATGCTTGCCTCGCCGACGCCCGCATAGCCGAGAACGATGGACGCCGCAACAGGCATGGACTCTGATCCGACGCAGACGGTATTCGTGGCATGTCAATTGAATTATGATTCCCTTAGTTTCAGATTCGAAGGAATCGTCTGGAGCGATTTCCACGACGGTTCGGTCGGCATTCCCGCCTTCGTGCGCGAAGGACAGAACGTCCACATCAAAGCAACAGTGGACAAATACAATCCCGACAGCGGCTTTCCCGTATATCGATGGGTTCCGTGTTTTTCCGAAGGCTCAGGACTTTCGGAAAAACACGGAACCCATTTTTCCATTTCACGAGACTTTTGGCCGACATGTGGAATACCAGCCTGGAAATGCGCCGAACCATGTAATATCGCTTGCGGACACGGGGGCCATTATGGCTGAGAGGAAGCGACCGCTTCAACCGTATGAACGTATACCGGATAATGCCGGCGCACGGACGTCTCTCTACTTCCCGTGCCTTTGCATAAGAGAAAGGCACATACCTTTATGACTGAAGAAAACCAGTCTTCCGCAGTTCGCAAACCCAACGTCAAATGGCGTGTGGTCGACATCGTCGTGGCCGCGATCGTTGCCGTCGCATCCGGCGTGATCTTCTGGGCCTGGGACTTCATCTACGCCGTCCCGACCGCCCTGTTCGACAGCCTCACCCCGGGACTGGGCGGACTCTTCCATTTCATGTGGCTGTTCGCCGGCCCGCTCGTGGCCATCATCATCCGCAAGCCCGGCGCGGCCTTCTTCGGCGAAACCATCGCCGCGGTCATCGAAACGCTGCTGGGCAATCCATTCGGCGTGGCGCACGCACTGCTGATCGGCATGGCCCAAGGACTCGGCGCCGAAATCGGCTTCGCGGTCTTCGCATACCGCAAGTGGAACCTGCTCACCGTGACCCTGGCCGGCGCGTTGACCGGCCTATCCAATGGCCTGTACGAGTGGGTCGTCACCGCCGGCTGGTCGACACTGCAAGGCGTTGTGTTCACCGTCTGCTGCGTCATCTCCGGTGCCGTATTCGGCGGAGCGCTCATGTGGTTCGTACAGAAGGCGCTCGCCAAAACCGGTGTGCTCGACCGCTTCGAATCCGGCAAGGCCGACGTCGTGGCCTGAACCACGCAACTCACAATCCAACAACAAACACAGAAAACATGCCGGCCGTCCGCCGGCGTATCCAAGAAAAGAGAAAATCATGACCAACCACGTTCCAGAAGCAACGAAACCCGCCAGTGGAGACTACGCCTGGCTGGGCGCGGAAGCCGGCTCCGTCGCCGACCTCATGTACATGCTCAACACCGAGGACTGGTACGACGCCATCAACTCGCGTTTCGTCAGCGAGCTGCTTGACGACACCTTGCCGGAATCCATCCTCAAGGCGTACCTGATCCAGGATTTCAAGTTCTATAACAACGGCATGATGGCGCGTCTCATCAAACTCGCCCCACGTCAGGAGACCAAGGACATGCTCGCGGCGCAATCGCAGTGGTTCGCCGACAACGAGGCCACCTACTTCGAGCACTTCCTCGAGGCCTATCACGTCAGCCAGGAGGAATACGACGCGACCGAACCGACCCCGGCCAACAAGGAGTACGGCGCATACCTCGACAGCCTGTCCGACAAGAGCTGGCCGGAACTGATCACCGCGATCTGCTGCATGGAATGGCTGTACCTCGCATGGGCCAAGCGCACCGTCGACGCCGACGTCATCCAGCAGGTGCCGGCGCACAAGGGCTGGGTCGACCTGCATGAAGGCGCGCACTTCCGCAAGTGGGTCGGCGACCTCATCTCCCTGGTCAACGAATACTGCTCCATCGATGGTCCGGAAGCCGAAGTGTTCCGCACCATCGTGCATCTGGAGCGCCGCTTCTTCGACGACTCCTACCCGCAGGAGTGAGCCTGCGATCCACGACCGCATAAGCCATGAGCCGGGCGCGTACGATCGATGTCGTACGCGCCCGGCTCATTTGTTGCGGTTCCGTCCGGAGCCCGGCTTCCTCGTGCGCGACTGCCGCGCGGGGGCGGCCCGGCTACAGTGAAATCTTGTCGATACGCCGGAGCTCATCGTCGCTGAACGAAGTGTTCCTAAGCGCACCGATGTTGTCGATCAGCTGCTGTGGGCGGGACGCTCCGACCAGCACCGAAGCCACCATGCCGTCGTGCAGCAGCCAAGCCAGCGACATTTCGGCGAGCGTCTGTCCACGCTCGGCGGCCAGATCGTTCAGGTCGCGAATCTGCTGAAGCCTTTCCGGCGTCAACGCGCTCTGCTGCAGGAATCGTCCGTCATGCGCGATTCTGCTGTCCGCCGGCACACCGTTCAGATACCGGTTGGTCAACAGTCCCTGGGCGAGCGGGGAGAAAGTGATGAGTCCCTTGCCAAGACGGTGCGCGGTCTCCTTGAGCCCATTGCGTTCCACGGTGCGGTCGAAGATGTTGTAACGGTTCTGGTTGATGATGAACGGCACATGCATCTCATCCAAAATGGCGGTGGCCTTCTCGAGTGTGGGGCCATCATAATTGGACAGGCCCACATACAGCGCCTTGCCGCTGCTCACGGCCGTGGCGAGCGCGCCCATGGTCTCTTCGAGTGGTGTGGATGGGTCCATGTGGTGGTGGTAGAAGATGTCCACGTAGTCGAGGTTGAGGCGTTTGAGGCTTTGGTCGAGTGAGGCGAGCAGGTATTTGCGGCTGCCGAGGTCGCCGTAGGGGCCGGTCCACATTTCGTAGCCGGCTTTGGTGCTGATGATGAGTTCGTCGCGGTGGTGGTGGAAGTATTCGTGCAGGAGTCGTCCGCAGTTTTTTTCGGCCGATCCGGGTTCGGGGCCGTAGTTGTTGGCCAGGTCGAAGTGGGTGATGCCGTTGTCGAATGCGGTGAACACGATGCGGCGCATGGTGTCGTATGGGGTGGTGTCGCCGAAGTTGTGCCAGAAGCCGAGGGATATGGCCGGCAGTTTGAGGCCGCTTTCGCCGGCATGGTTGTAGGTCATGCTGTCGTATCGGTTTGGCGATGGCGTATAGACGGTGGTCGGTTCGAGCATGTTTTCTCCTTTGAATATGCTGCTCATGTCGTATCCGCAATCAACATACACGTCCGTTTGTCGTGCCGCAACATTGCGCAATACAATAAGGCGCATCGCGGTATTCGATGCGGTGGTAGGAGAGTGGCCCATGCGTGTGGAACATGGATTCGGTCCGGTTTGGGATGCCGGATCGCGCGTGTTGGTGTTGGGTTCCGTGCCAAGTCCGAAGTCGCGTGAGATGCGGTTTTATTATGGTCATCCGCGCAATCGTTTCTGGCCGGTCATGGCGGCTGTTTTCCATGATGACGGTTGTCTGCGCGAGTGCCGGGACCCGGACCAGATTGTGGGGTTGCGTAGGGATTTCGCTTTGCGTCACCATATGGCGTTATGGGATGTGATTGAGTCGTGCGACATCGATGGAGCGAGCGATGCCAGTATCCGTAATGCGGTGCCCAATGATCTTTCCCCGATAATCATGCGATCGAAAATCGCCCATGTCTTCACCACTGGCGCGAAAGCCGCGCAACTGTACCGTAAGCTCTGCGTTCCGCTGCTTCGGGCGCATGGATTGGACGGCATGCCGATGACGCAGCTGCCATCCACCAGTCCGGCGAACGCCAAAGCCGACCTGCCTGGACTCGTCGAAGCGTACGGATGCGTCGCACGCTCCGTTTCGCAGGCGTCGTAAGGCGTTTCCGACGGCTGCGGCATTGTCCGAACCCTATTTATACAATCACGGTTGCGTTGAAATCCGAAGCGTCCTCCACTAATCCGTCTGGAATGGACGTTTCCCGCGAAAACCAGCAAAACGGAAGGCGAAAGATGGCACTGAGCGCCGCAATCATCCTTGCCGCGGGCGAAGGCACCCGCATGCGTTCCAACAAACCGAAGGTGCTGCACACCTTGGCCGGCAAAACGTTCCTGAACCGTGTCATGGACTCCGTGGCGGCCCTTGACCCCGATACGCTCGCCGTGGTGGTCCACTACCAGGCCGAACGCGTCGCCGAAGCCGCACGCTCCTACAACGAGCACGTCACCATCGTCGACCAGGACGACATCCCCGGAACCGGCCGCGCCGTGCAATGCGCGATGGCGCAGCTCACGCAGAAGGACGATCTGGACGGCGCCGTGCTGATCGCCGCATCCGACATGCCGCTGCTCGACACCGACACGCTCGACCAGCTGCTCGCCTTCCACGAGAAAAGCGGCAACGGCGCGACCGTGCTCACCACCATCCTCGACGATCCGACCGGCTACGGCCGCATCATCCGCGACAGCGAAGGCAACGTGCTGCGCATCGTCGAACAAAAGGACGCCAACAGCAGCGAACTCGCCGTACGCGAAGTGAACACCTCCGTATACGTGTTCGACGCCAAACTGCTCGCCGAAGCCATCGCCAACCTCAAATCCAACAACGCGCAGGGCGAATTCTACCTGACCGACGCGCTCGAAGCCGCCAAAGCCAACGGAGCCGTCGGCGCTTTCGCCGCCCCCGACCCGCTAAGCGTGGAAGGCGTCAACGACCGCGTGCAGCTCGCCGCGCTCGCCAAGGCGCACAACAAGCGCGTGTGCGAGCATTGGATGCGCGAAGGCGTCACCATCCTCGACCCGGACACCACGTGGATCGAGGACGACGTGCAGATCGCACGCGACGCGGTGATCCTGCCCGGCTGCTTCCTCCAAGGCCATACGGTGATTGGCGAAGCCGCCGAAGTCGGCCCGTACACCGCGCTGATCGGCGCCACCATCGACGCCGAAGCGCATGTGGAACGCTCCCGCGTGCAGGAGACGCACATCGGCCGCGCCGCCAACATCGGCCCGTGGACGTATCTGCGTCCGGGCAACGAGCTCGGCGAGGGAAGCAAGGCCGGCGCGTTCGTGGAAATGAAGAAGGCGCACATCGGCAACGGCACGAAGGTGCCGCACCTGAGCTATGTCGGCGACGCCGACCTGGGCGAGCACACCAACATCGGCGGCGGCACCATCACCGCCAACTATGACGGCGTGCACAAGCACCACACCACCATCGGATCGAACGTGCATGTCGGCGCGGGCAACCTGTTCGTCGCCCCCGTCACCGTCGGCGACGGCGTCACCACCGGAGCCGGCTCCGTGGTCCGCCACGACGTCCCGTCCGACTCCATGGTCTATTCCGAAAACACGCAACACATAGTAGAGGGCTGGAAGCCCGAATGGGAGCGCTGAACATGCCTGCATTGCAAGATTCCATCGACGCCATCCGCATCGCCGCAGCCGCGGCCGACCGCATGAAGGCCACCGACATCGTGGCGTTCGACGTTACCGAACCATTGGCCATCACCGACGCGATGCTCATCGCCAGCGCCTCGAACGAACGCCAGGTGCTCGCCGTCGCCGAGGAAATCGAGAAGGACCTGTACCTCAAGGCCGGCAAACGCCAGCCGCGCTCCCGCGAAGGCCTGACCGAAGGCCAGTGGGTGCTGCTCGACTACGGTGATTTCGTCATCCACGTCATGCACCAGGAATCCCGCGAATACTACCGTCTCGAACGGTTGTGGAAGGACTGCCCGAGCATCGACCTGCAGCTCGAACACGCCGAGGGCGAGCAGGAGCCGACGGCTTCCAGCGAAGCGTGATTTTTCATCCATCATCGAAACGTGCCTTCCCGAAAATCATGCGGAAGGCACGTTTTGGTATGCGCCGTCCCAGCAATCCGAATACGATGGCAGACAGGCAATAAATCGGAAAGACAACCGGCAGATAGGGGAGAGGCATGCCCAGAAACGTCGAACTCGACCATGATGAGACCATGACGCCACACGTGCGTTCCATCACACTGGTGCGCCACGGACGCACCGCATACAACGCGCAGCACAGGCTGCAGGGACAGATCGACATTCCGCTCGACGAAGTGGGCATGTGGCAGGTACGCCAGACCGCGTCCGCATTGCGTGAACTGTACGTGGACCGTCATCCCGAAGCGGCATGCCAGCTGGTCGTCTGCTCCGATCTCAAACGCGCGGCCGCCACCGCCCACGCGTTCGCCGACCCGCTCGGACTCGACGTGCATCCCGACGTCCGTGTGCGCGAACGCAGCTTCGGCGATTGGGAAGGCATCGCCGTCGAAGAGCTCGCCAAACGGTTCCCCGAGGATTATCTGTCATGGGCCCAGTTCCGCGGCGGCGAGCTCAAGTATGGCGCAGAACCGAAGCAGAACGTCGGCAGGCGTGGCGTCGAGGCGTTGAACGATTGGGCGTCGAAGGCCGGCTCCGATACCGACCTGTACGTGTTCTCGCATGGTGCCTGGATCTCGCAGACGTTGCAGACGCTGCTGGGATTGAGCGAAGTGCATGGCGATTTCGCCGACATTCTGTCGATGCGCAACGCGCATTGGGTGCGGCTGGCGCCGTTGGAACTACAGGGCGCGCTGCGGTGGCGTCTGGTCGACTACAACCATGGTCCGGCGATCGCCGACACCGAGCAGTGGGAGCATCCGCAGCTATAGCCGCCGACGAAAACGGGGGATGACGCGCGTCCCGTTCCCAAGTTTTTTCCAAGCTTTTCACAGAATCGCAAGTTTTTTCAAAGCGTAATCGGCTACCGTCATGCTCTGTGAAGAATTTTTTCAAGGGCATATCGTTTTCATCGATTTTCGCGGGCGCGCTTGCCGCGGTGACCTCGTTCCTGCTGTCCGCAAAAATCGGCATCGCGGGATCGGTGATTGGCGTCGCCGCCGGTTCCATCGTCTCGGCCGTTGCGACGCAGGTGTACAAGAACGTGCTCAAGGCGTCGGGGGAGAAGCTGCAAAACGCCGTACCGTTCGTGACCAACGACAAGGACGGTACGGACGGTGCCGGCAAGAGCGGCGATGACGCCACCACGGTGATCGCTCCCGCCGAATCCGAGGGCGAGCAGACCAAGACGCTGTCCGCGGAGGAATCCGATGAGACCACGGTCATGACGTCCGTGGACGGGGATACGACCGCGGCGATGCCCGCAACGTCAGGCCGTGTCATTTCCTCCACGCAGGCCGGAGGACGCGAATCGAACATGCTTCCGGACAATGCCGGCGGAAGTATCCAGCATGCTGGACGCCGGGCGTCGTTTGACGCTTGGCTGCATGGCAAGCGTGCGCCGATCGTCATCGCGATCGTCAGCGCGCTTATCGGCGTGGCCGTGAGCGCCGGACTGATCCTCGCGTTCACGGGCGGACATGGAACCGATACCGTGGTGCGTGACATGGTCAACAGCAAGCAGACGCCGTCGGATGACAATGCCGGCGATTCCACCTACGGCAGCGGAAACAACGGCACGCAGGACAATATGCAGAACCAGTCCGGCACGACGGACACCGATAAGGATTCCACCACGAACTCCGACAGGAACAACGGCAAGGACACCGGGAAGAAGACGGATTCCACAACCGGCGGCACCGGAACGTCCACCGACGGCTCGGACTCGTCCACCGACACCGGAGACGATTCGAACAAGACGGATTCGTCCACGGACTCCACTACGCCATCCGACGGATCGACGTCAGGCACCAACAATTCGGGACAGTCGGGTACGGGGACGACCACCACGCCGAATGGTTCGGCATCCACGAACCAGAATCCGACGCCGAACGGTTCGAATCCCAATGGCACGTCATCCGGCACGTCAGGCAATGGGACGGACACTTCGAAATAGCCTATGAGGCATGCGGCCGGGGCTTTCCTCGACCACGTGCCCGACACGCCGCGAATTGCATGATTCTGCTCTGTGTTGTATCTTATACAAGGTTTGCAGAGCAGACGTTGGGGCTATGGCGCAGCTGGTAGCGCATCTCCATGGCATGGAGAGGGTCAGGGGTTCGAATCCCCTTAGCTCCACAGATAGGGTTTCCGGTGATTTCCGGAAGCCCTTTTTTCATGCGAAAACGGCGGAATTCCAACGATTTCAAGGCATACGGCGCAAACAGAGAATGTACGGAAACGTACGCCAATGTCAACATTTCCGGTACCCACAGAGGTACCCGAGTTGGGTACCCGAAGATTGATACTGGAATCATGCGCACAGGAAAAAAGCCCTTCGGGTCAGTCATCCACCGAGCAGACCGAAATTCCTACCGAGCCAAGTACACCCACAAGGGTGAAGTCATCACGAAGACATTCAAGGACGAACGGTCGGCCCAAGCGTGGTTGAGCGCCGAAAACGCCCTCGTAGAAGCCGACAAAGCCGGATTAAAACAGTGGACTAGCCCAGCCGAACGGAAACGGCAGGAAACCGCCATAGAACGCCGCAGGGTGCTGTTCTGTGACTACGTCATGGAAGAATTCGCGCCAACATGGCTTAATTATTCGGCGGACGGAAGAGAACTAGCCGCCGGAAGCAAAAGAAAGCATCGGGAATACCTTGCGCACCTCGCTCACGCATTCTTTTGGAAATACCCCCTAACGGGAATAACGCCGGAAGACATCAACCGGTGGTTGGCCGACGTCGAAAACTTTGGGGGAGCGACACCACGCAAGAAAACCTTCCAACTGCTCAAAGCCGTGTATGCCAAAGCCGTGGCAGAGGGAGCCGTAACCAAATCCCCGGTGACCATGAAGGCTCCGGCAGTCCCGAAGAGCCGCCAAGCACAGATACCGCCAGCCACACCGGAGGAACTGCAAGAAATCTATGCAAACATGCCCAGCACCACGCGAATCTCTGTGTGGCTAGGCGCAATCCTTGACCTAAGAATAGGGGAGGTAGTCAGCCTGCAAGTGCAGGACTGGAATTCAAAAACGCAGACATTACGCGTGTGTCATTCTGCCGACGAAAACGGCGGACTCAAAGCCACCAAAACGGCAGCATCCAACACGACACAACCGGTACCCCCACAGCTCGGAAAACTCCTAGAAGAAGCGTGCGACGGCAAGAAGCCGACGGACTTCATAGTTACCTGCTCGGACGGAACGCACATAACCCCCAATCGCTTGCGAGACCACTTCAACGAAGCCAAGACCAAGGCCGGACGTCCCGATTTACACTTCCACACCCTGCGAGCCACCAGCATCACCGCCGCCGTTGCGACCGGAGCATCCTTGAAAGATACGATGCAATGGGGAAGACATGCCGACGCCCAAACGTCAATCGAACGCTACCAGAGAGCCAGCGGAACCGAGCGCATGCGCCAAATCGCCAACGGCATCGAAGACACCCTCATGCCCCACGAGCCAACAGTGGAGGAACTAGAGAAGGAAATCGCAGACATAGAAAAGCGTCTCGCCAAGCTGAAAGCCCAACGAGACGCCTTAATTCACCAGAACAAATGAGCGAGGGAATCCGCATCAACGTACCGGCGACGCCCAATTTTGTAGGTTTTGATTCGACCCGCCGCGAGCAGGTCATAGACGTGTTGCCGCGAACACTGGAGATACGCCATCGTGTCGGCAATGGTCATCAGAGGGGGTAACTCAGTCTTCCTCATAATCACCCCCCATCGCCTCCGCCGCGTCCAACAAGGCCGACGCCACATCCGACGGAATCCACGCAGACACGCCCCTATACGGCGAAACATCCGGCCTAGAACACTTCAAACAGCTCCTAGCCTGACTAATAGCCGCACGACGCCGAACAGGGTCTTTGATACTCTGAGCCTCCGCGAGACGCCACCGACGAACCAAACGACGGAAACAGTGAAAAGTCGGATAATCCGTTTCCACATCCTCCTGAGCACAGAGCGGAAGACCTCTATCATGACCCCAAACGCGGCCACTTCTGTATTGCCAGTCATCAGGCATATTCTCAATCTGCCGTTGGTAGTGCGCGACCCCGCGAGCTGCGTGCTTGGCAAGATACATCAGGACGCGCTCCGGATGCGCGGGCACCGTCTCACCGTCCACATTGATTTCGCCGCCAACGTCGATGGATTCCCAGATTTGACCTTGCAATCTCGCGCCAACGCCGGACTTATTGAGCATGTTCACCCAAGAGCGCAGAGCATGGTACTGCTCCAACGCGTCCCAGTCACGGTCGAGCCAGACGAGAACGTGAAGATGGGGGTTCCCCGACGCCTGAAACTCCAATATCCAGTAATAGTGTCCAAGGCCATGCCGTTTCATGTAACGCAACCACGACTTGAGCCAACCGTGGAACATCGCCGCCGACACATCCGACATCTGCTGGGAGGGCATCGTCAGAGTGACGAACGCGGGCACGCCGTCGATGGCGTCGAAGTCGATTTGCTGCAACCTCTGTTCATTCCGACGAGCCACGTTAGGCGTCCACCCGCGCGTCGCCGTTCTCTCCGGCTGATTGAATGCCGTTAGCTTCATGATTTCGCCCGTTTCCGGGTTGACAAGCTGTTGATTTCGCGTCGCACTCACGCCGTGTTCCCTGATTGAAATTGTAGGCATTTTCCACCTCCTTCGGTGTAGGGGATTTCTCCCCATTTGTTCGATTTCTAAATTTGACGAAGATATAGAGCCTGTTATTAAAAGAGGAGAAGAGATAGGTGAACCACCGTTCGATTCCTCCGCGATTAGGACACCCAGCCGCCTCTCTGAGTACTGAGGTGGGCACGTCGGAGCCGTCGCGTCCTCACGCTTCCGCGCTTCCGCTTCGCTCTCTACGCCGTCCGCTCTCACGGCTTCCGTTCCGGCGCTCCGCTTGGTGCTCCGCGCCGTCACTCCCGCCGTTTCGCTTCCGGCTATTCGCTTTCGCTCCATCGCTCCGCGTTCGTTTGGCTACGTTTCCGAAGTGCCCACTGCGTGCCGCCACACGCCGCCCGCACCTAGTCTGTGGGGGATTCTGCCACGGCTCCTATTCCTTCTCCACGGCACACCCCCACGTCTGCCGAATACGAAAAAAGGGGGACGGTATCCCGTCCCCCTCAGGGTGTTAATTCCTACTCTTCCAGTCCGGCTACCACGGTTTCGAGCGTGGACGATTCCAACGCTTTCGCGGCCTCCGTAACCGGCAAGTAGGCGAAACGCACAGACTGCGTATGCCCGTCCTCGCCTTGGACAACGGCACCACCACGACGGGGAGCCGGGATTTCGGTAGGCCGGGGGTCGCCATCGGGAATAGACCCGAGCACGGCTTCCGCCGCCTCACGTGTGGTGACGCGGAGAGCGAAGCGAACTACACAGTTGTCGCGGATGTTCGTCGGAATGGAGTCGGCAGTAGGCTTTTGAGTCAACAGCATTACACACCATCCGGCGGAACGTCCTTTACGAACGATGGTTGCGACCGCACGCTTGCAACGTTCGACCAGAGCCTTATCCTCCTTGCTCCGTCCAGTCACGTCAAACAGAGTTTGACATTCGTCAATCACGACGAGATGGAACGGATGCAGGGCGGAAGGCCGCGTGTGCCAAAAATCGGGGTCGGATTCCGACCACGGATGGCTCTTCAAATCCTCGACGCAACGTTGTGCCAACCGTTCCAGTTGGTCAGTCGCAGTCTCCAAATCCAAGTCACAGTCGTTATTGTAGAGACTCGCGGCCTTCTCAACCCACGACCAATCCATGCCACCTTTCCCGTCGAAAATCGCAACACTAGCCTTCGGAGAGGCCAGCAGTGGGAGAGTCAACAGCGTGGCACCGGCACTCTTACCGGCACCCGGGACGCCGCCCACGACAATGCCGGACGTTTGGGAGTAGGACAGTTTCGCCGGTTCCCCGGCCTCGGTCAAGCCGTAAACCACGGTTTTTCCATCCCAATCGGACAAATCGGAAGCCTTAATTTCGATAGCATCGTCGAGCAGATTCTTGGGTTCCGTCTTCCAAAAGTGAAGAAGCCAATGCCCCGGCCCGAGGTGTTCGACCTTGCAGACTTCCGCGCCCATCGCACCCAAGCCCTCATTGGCCTTCTTTTCGACGAACTCGTCCGTCACTCCGGAGATGCCGCAAGAAAACTCAAGCATAGCCTCGCCGGAATCGTCGTAGGAACGATAGGAGGCCAAATAGTCCCTCACGCCTTTAAAGTCGGTGTTGGCGTCCTCAATGGGACGCAAGCCAAGGACTCGTTCGACGATGAAGACGGGGGAGTCACCTTTAATGCGATGTCGGAGAGCGAGAAGCCAACGCCAGAACGGCAGAAGGTTCCTGAAAATCGGCCAACGAAAACCGACGAAAATGAGAAGAACCCACACGACTGCGCACGCGATAATCGCGCCCGGCACGAAGACCAGAAACCCAACCCAAGCCGTGGTCGCAAGAGCCGAAACCACGAATCGCGCGTACCATGCGTCATCATCCCAGCCGGTCACGTTCGCTAGAGGGAGGAACATTAGTGTGAACAATCCCAGGATTGCACACACCTTCAAAATCAATGTTAAAATTTCCATTATCTTTCCTTTCAGAAATGAAAAAAGCGGAGGTAGGAGGTGCAAGCTCCCACCCCCGCAGGATGGATAAAAGAGCAATCAGGCGTCCAACAGGGCGCTTGATTTGTTTTCAGGAGCGTTTGGCTGATATTCAGCCGCGTCCGAACGACGCCAGATATTCACCGACTGGCAGAAAGTCGCGTCCGTGGGACACTGTTGAAGGTCAGTCGAGTAGACCGTGGAACTCGGCGAAGAGGCCATACCGAAGCCGACGAAAAAACCCGTCGCCGTCAAGCCCATCGCCAAAACAGCCGCGAGCAGAACCTTCCACCACCGGTCAGTCAAGCGGCACCCCATCAAACGGAAACTCTTCCTCAATCGGAAGCTGCGCCTCCGTCAGTTTGCGGACGGCAGCAGACCAAGAAATGTCGTAAGTCTTCGCGTAAGTGTTAATGCGCTGATATAAATCAATCGGCATCAACACCGTCCGGGAAATCATCGGCTGCTTCATATCAGTCCTGCTTCAATCCGTCAGCGGAATAAGAGAGGCCATTATTGCCACCCATGGCCCACGGAGTCACCTTCATATTCACGAAGGCAACGGGCGCGTTAACCTTGATGGCCGGTTTGGACTTGGCCCAAATCTTGACAGGAACAATCGCCACGGTGTGGCGTTCATCGCCTTCAAAGGGAATGAAAAGGGTCTGGACTTCATACTGAGTCAGGCCATCACGAGTCTTCGGAGACCGGGTTTTGGTCTGTTCGTCGTAAGTTTCCACCACCGTCACGTCCTCAGCAAGAAGCTGGGAAGCCAGAGTCGCGGAATTAACTGCAATCGGTGCGAAATCGGCGTAACCACCGTTTTTTCGTGCCATGATTCCTCCTTCGGAATCTTCGTGCTATCACTATTTAGTTTTCAAAATCCCGCCGTGATAGCTCATGGCGAGCAGTGTCACCGTCCGAACAGTTGCCTGTTCATCAGGGACACTTCTACGATAGCATATGGCAAACACCTACAGAATTCCCTTTTGTTAGTATAGCATATACTGGAATTGCCCACACAAAAAGGGTGGAAAGCGCAAAACGTTGAAATTCCAACGATTCAAGACAGTATACTGGAATTGCCCACACAAGAAAACGTTGAAAAATAGCCATTTTCAAATCACCAAATCCATCGGCGTGTCGCGCTCAAAAACATGCAAAAAGGTAGGAATCAGGCAAACACCTACCAATGTGATAGAGAAGTGAAAAAGGAAAAGCGGAGCAGGCCAAGGCTTCGCCCAAGGGCCAGCCGCCCGCTCCGCTAGCCGGGCTAGACCCGGCTAGTGCGGGGTCCCCTCACCCCGCAGTAAAGAGCATCGAGGACAAGGCTGGAGCCGGGTTGACCGTCGGCATACGCCGAGGCGGGAAACCGCTAAAACAGGAGGGGCACCCCTTGCGGCAATATAGAAACATGCGGGAATCAAGGGACAAACAAGCGCAAAAGAATACCAAGCACTCCAATAAAAACGTAATCATCGCAGCCAGCGCCATTGCGGCAATCGTAGTCCTCGCCGGTGTTGGTGGCTACGCGTATGCGTCCACGAGTGCTTACAGTGACTATGAGTCTCAGGTTGAGTCTGCGAAGACCATCGACGCGAAACTCGTCAAGAAAATCGAAAACGCTCAGAATCTTACCAAGGCAACGAAGGATACGGACGTTCTTGACAAGACCCTGTTGGGTTCGTTGAATGCGAGTGTCAAGTCTGGTGAGGCGCAGAAGGGCAGTCCGAAGGCGGAAGCCGTCAACAAGTGGATGTTGTGGGACGTGAGCAAGGCTAAGACCACGGTTGCCGATGACATCAGCGCGGCGACCAAGGCCATCAGTTCCATTGACGCTGCCATGGGCAAGGTCGAATCCTCCAAGACCGCGAAGCAGGTCAAGGATGCGAAGGACACGCTCAACAAGGCCATCAGTGATGCGGAAACCCTGTACAAGGATTCCGAAGGCAAGGTGCAGGACAACAAGACCCGTGAAAGCTTGAAAACCGCCATCGACAACGCCAAGAAGACCAGTGGCGACAAGAAGGCTGACGTGAAATCGTTGACCACCGCCAATGACACGCTCTCCAAGGCCGTAAAAGCCGTGAATGATTCCAAGAACGCCAAGGCTCAGGCCGACGCGCAGAAGCAAGCTCAGGAACAGGCGCAGGTGCAAGTCCAATCCAATGGGGTTTCGTCCGAAACCTATTCCAACTCCGGATATTCGAATTCGGGCGGCTCCTACTCCAATAATGGCGGAGGCTCCTATTCCGGCGGTTCAAGCCAATATACCCAACCCCAGAACTCCAACAACTGCACACAATACGGATGCAACGGATACGATTACCGAAAAGACTTCGACAGCGCCGGAGGCGGTTTCGCTCCCATCACCAAGGACAACATCAACCAAGATGGTTCTATTACCATAGGGGGAGATTCCCATGGGAATATGTGGTGATAGTCATTTCAGTCTCCTTTAAGAACTTCTCTTGAAAAGAAGCGAGAAAAAAGCCATGTAAGGTACCCGAGTTGGTACCCGACGTTACGACACACCGGAAAAACGGCGGAATTCCAACATACGGCGGGAGTCCCCTTAGCTCCACGATTGGAAGGCTTCCGGAGAGATTCGGAAGCCTTTTTCTTTACCGTTTCCCGTCGGCTTCCGGGCAATCCGCGGATCGGATGCGAAAACCAAGAAAGCGAGAACCATGATCGACGAAGTACTGTTCCTGCGCCACGGACGCACCGCATACAATCTCGCCAGACGGCTGCAAGGACAAATCGACATTCCCCTCGACATCGTCGGACGGTGGCAGGCGGACCAAAGCGCGTACGAACTCGCCAAAACCTACTATTGGGCGAAAGTCGCGCATCTCGCCGAACATAACGACCAGCTCGCGCAACCCGCATACGGCAACGCCCATCTGGCCGACGTCGACGAAATCAACAACGCGCCCGCCGCGGCCCGCCGCATGCTCGTCGTCTCGTCGGATCTGTTCCGCGCGCAGCAGACCGCGCACGCCTTCGCCGACCTCATGGGGCTGGACGTGGAACTCGACCCGCGTCTGCGCGAACGCAGCTTCGGCGAATGGGAGGGCATGACCCGCGAGGAGATCTGCGAGCATTACGCCGACGACTACCATTCCTGGCGCGCCCACACGGGAGGCGAAACCAAGCATGGCGTGGAAAGCCGCATCCATACGGGCCGACGCGGCGCGGAAGCCGTGCGCGACATCGTCGCCAAACACCATGACGAGACAATGCCTACCACATTGCTTCTCGTCGGCCACGGCTCATGGATCGTGGCCACCGTGGCGGTGCTGCTCGACATGGACCCCGACGATCTCAACAACGTCGGCGCGATGCGCAACGCCTTCTGGACGCGCATGACCCCGCACACCGACCCCAGGAACGCGGACCGTCCCACTTGGAAGCTTGAGGAATTCAACCAAGGCCCCGCCATCGCATCATTCGCCGACTGGGAGAACGGTCCCGAATCGTTGCGCGCGCCCGGCATGCCGCTGTGGAAGCCGATCATCCAATAAGCATCCAATACACGGCGCCGAAAACATCATCCAAAGTGAACTCTTGATGAAATCACCGCCGTCCGTACGGCAAATTCTCACGGTGGGACTATCCTTAATGAGGTTGTTTGCCCGACCATGCGGCGAGCCGGGAATCCGGCGATCGTTCCGCATGCGGATCGGGCTTCCGTACAGCGATAGAACGTTGGAAAGCGCGAAAGGCGGGTGAGAGACATGTTGAGAATGTTCAGAACGATTAACGGCCAGGTGGAGCAAATCCAAAAACCGGAGAACGGCTCCTGGTTATGTCTCTCGGCGCCCACCGACGTGGAGCTCGCCAACGTGTCCATGGAAACCGGCATCGACCTGGCCGACCTGCGCGCCCCGCTGGATGACGAGGAACGCTCGCGCGTCGACGTCGAGGACGACTACACGATGATCATCGTGGACATTCCTACCGTGGAGGAACGCGGCGGCCGCGACTGGTACGAGACCATCCCGTTGTCGATCATCATCACCCAGTCCGCCATCATCACCGTCTGCATGCAGGACACGCCCGTGCTGCACCCGTTCATGGAAGGCACCATCCGCGGCTTCAACACATACATGAAGACCCGGTTCATCCTGCAGATCCTGTACCGCAACGCCACCATGTACCTGCGTTACCTGCGCATCATCGACCGCGAAAGCGACAAGCTCGAACTGAAGCTGCGCCACTCCATGCAGAACCGAGAGATCCTCATGCTGCTGGAACTGAGCAAGACATTGGTCTACTTCACCACATCCCTCAAATCGAACGAAATCGTCATGGAGAAGCTGACCACGCTGCCGAGGCTCAAGCAGTATCCGGAGGATGAGGACCTGCTCGACGACGTCATCACGGAAAACAAGCAGGCAATCGAGATGGCCAACATCTACAGCGGCGTTCTCGCCAACATGACCGACGCGTTCGCATCGATCGTGTCGAACAACCTGAACAACGTGATGCGCATCTTCACCATCATCTCCATCACCCTGTCGATTCCGACCCTGATCTTCTCCATGTACGGCATGAACTTCCAGGAAGGCATGCTCGGCATGCCCCTCACGGACAAGCCATGGGGCTTCGCGGTGATCATCGGCATCTCACTGGTCCTTTCGGCGATCGTCACCTGGTTCCTCACCCGGTCGCGCATGTTCAAGTGACGTCCATGATGGGAAAAGCGCGATACGTGGCCGCGGCGGCATGCGCGGCATTACTTGCGGCCGGCGCCGGCGCGTGCGGCACATCGGTTTCCGTGGTGACCGAAGGCGCGGCGCAGGGGCCGACAATCGCGATAGGAGTGGCCGCCGACCAGCCGGGGCTTGGATACCTGCATGGAGGCGAATACTCCGGTTTCGACATCGACGTGGCCAAATACGTGGCGAAAACCCTCGGATACGCGGAAAAGCAGATCGTGTTCAAACAGCTGTCCCCGGCCATGCGAGCCTCCGCGCTCACCGACGGCACGGTGGACATGGTCGTGGATTCCTTCTCCATGGACGCGACCCACGATGGTGAGGCCGACGTCGCCGGACCATATCTGACGGTCCGGGAGGCGCTGCTCATCCGCTCCGACAGCGCATCCGAAATCACCGGGACCGACAGCCTGTCCGATAAAACCGTATGCGCGGTCGCTGGAAGCGCGGCGGACGACAACATCCGCAACCGCACGAAAAACACCCGCACGACGGTGGCGGAACGCGACACGTATCCGCAATGCATGACGGCGCTGATGATCGGCGAGGCCGACGCCGTCGCCGCCGACGACGCGATCTCGGCCGGACTGGCGTCGAACAACACAGGCGACCATCTGAAGATCGTCGACGTTCCCGACACCACCTGGTCCTACGGCATCGCCGTCAAATCAGGACAGGACGAGCTGGTCGGGCAAATCGACGCCGCATTGCGCGCCATGGTCAAGGACGGCTCGTGGCAGAAGGCCGCGGCCGACATGGGCAAGTCGATCGGATACACGCCCGACGCGTCCATGAATCCGCCGAAGGCAACGGCCAAGGCCCCGTCCTCCGGCGCGTCCGCGGCATCGGAAAAATAACGGCGGCGCACGTGCCTGAATAGTGGTTGATTCCTTGCGAAGTGTCCAGTTGCGCGGCTAATTTCATGCACTATGAGTGACACTGAGAAAAGCGCGCAGGCGCAACCGAACGAATCCGCCGAACCGTCGTTCCGCTACAACGCGAAGCTGGCGCAGGGCATCGAAGAGAAATGGCAGAAGATCTGGGATGACGAAGGCACCTTCTGGGCCGCCAACGTCAACGGCGACCTGAAGGACGGCAAGGGCCATAACGCAGAAGGCCGCCCGTCCTACTTCGCGATGGACATGTTCCCGTACCCGTCCGGCAAGGGCCTGCACGTCGGCCACCCGCTGGGCTACCTCGCCACCGACGTGGTCAGCCGCTACCACCGCATGAAGGGTGAGAACGTGCTGCACGCCATGGGCTACGACGCCTTCGGCCTGCCGGCCGAGCAGTACGCCGTGCAGACCGGCCAGCATCCGCGCATCACCACCGAACAGAACATCGCCAACATGCGCCGCCAGCTGCACCGCATGGGCCTGAGCTTCGACAACCGTCGTTCCTTCGCCACCATCGACCCCGGCTACGTGCGTTGGACCCAGTGGATCTTCTCCCGCATCTACGACGCCTGGTACGACGAGGACGCCACCAACCCGTCCGGCTCCAAGGGCAGCGCCCGCCCGATCAGCACGCTCGTCGAACAGTTCGAATCCGGCAAGCGCGTCATCCCGGGCTTCGAAGGCAAGGCCTGGGCCGACCTGAGCGAAGCCGAGCAGGCCGACGTGCTCAACGACTTCCGTCTGGCCTACATCTCCAAGTCCCCGGTCAACTGGTGCCCGGGCCTGGGCACCGTGCTCGCCAACGAGGAGGTCACCGCCGAAGGCAAGTCCGAACGCGGCAACTTCCCGGTGTTCCAACGCGAACTGCGCCAGTGGTCCATGCGCATCACCGCATACGGCCACCGTCTGATCGAAGACCTCGACACCATCGACTGGCCTGAGAAGGTCAAGCTCATGCAGCGCAACTGGATCGGCGAATCCCACGGCGCTTCCGTGCATTTCGACGTCGAGACCCCGAACGGCGTCAAGGACATGGAGATCTACACCACCCGTCCCGACACCCTCTTCGGCACCACCTTCGCAGTCGTTTCCCCGGAACACCACCTGCTTGAGAACGTTCCGGAAGAATGGCCGGCGGAAACCCCCGAGGATTGGAAGGGCGGCTACGCCACCCCGGTCGAGGCCGTGAAGGCGTACCGTCTGGCCGCCGAAGCCAAGACCGCCAAGGACCGCGTGGACGAGGCGGGCGAGAAGACCGGCCTGTTCACCGGCCTGTACGCCATCAACCCGATCACCGGCGCTAAGCTGCCGCTGTTCACCGCCGACTACGTGCTCATGGACTACGGCACCGGCGCGATCATGGCAGTGCCGGGCGGCGACCAGCGCGATTACGATTTCGCCGTCAAGTTCGGCCTGCCGGTCATCTACACCGTCAAGCCGCTGCCGGAATCCGGCGACGACCTCGCCAACTATGAGGGCAAGGCGCCGTTCGTCTCCCATGACGGCATCGTCATCAACTCCTCCATCGACGCGACCAAGGCCAAGGGCGATTCCCTAAGCCTCGACGGCCTGCGCGTGGACGAGGCCATCGACAAGGTCAACGCCTGGCTCGAATCCGCCGGCGTCGGCAAGGGCACCGTCAGCTACCGTCTGCGCGACTGGCTGTTCAGCCGCCAGCGCTACTGGGGCGAGCCGTTCCCGATCGTCTACGGCGAGGACGGCACCCCGCACCTGCTTCCCGACGAGCAGCTGCCGATCAACCTGCCGGACGTGCCGGACTACAGCCCGAAGACCTTCGACCCGGAGGACGCCGAATCCGACCCGGAGGCTCCGCTGAGCCGCAACGAGGACTGGGTCAAGGTCGAGCTCGACCTGGGCGACGGCAAGAAGACCTACTACCGCGACACCAACACCATGCCGAACTGGGCCGGCTCCTGCTGGTACTACATGCGTTACCTCGACCCGACCGACACCAAGCACATGGTGGAGAAGGACGAGTTCGACTACTGGATGGGTCCGGACCACAACAAGACCGCCGGCAAGTCCGGCGGCGTGGACCTGTACATCGGCGGCGTCGAACACGCCGTGCTGCACCTGCTGTACTCCCGCTTCTGGCACAAGGTGCTGTTCGACCTCGGCTACGTCGACTCCATGGAACCGTTCCACAAGCTGTTCAACCAGGGCATGATCCAGGCATACGCCTACACCGACGACCGCGGCCAGTACGTGCCGGCCGCCGAAGTGGTGGAAGGTCCCGCCGACGCCAACGGCGAGCCGACGTTCACATGGAACGGCCAGCATGCCAACCGCGAGTTCGGCAAGATGGGCAAGAGCCTGAAGAACATCATCACGCCTGACGACATGTATGAGAACTACGGCGCGGACACCTTCCGCCTGTACGAGATGGGCATGGGCCCGCTGGCCGAATCCCGTCCATGGAACACCCGCAACGTGGTCGGCTCCATGCGTTTCCTGCAGCGCCTGTGGCGTAACGTCATCGACGAGACCACCGGCGAGGTGCGCGTCACCGACGGCGAGCTTGACACGAAGACGCTGAAGCTGCTTAACAACACGATCGCCGACGTGACCGTCGAGATGGAGGCCATGCGTCCGAACACGGCCATCGCCAAGCTCATCGTGCTCAACAACCATCTGACCAGCCTCGACGCCGTGCCGCGCGCCGCCGTCGAACCGCTGATCCTGATGCTCTCTCCGATCGCCCCGCACATCTGCGAGGAACTGTGGAGCAAGCTCGGCCACACCGAATCCCTGGCGCACGCCGACTGGCCGAAGGCCGACGAACGTTACGTCGGACAGGATTCCGTCACCGCGGTCGTGCAGATCAAGGGCAAGGTGCGCGCCAAGCTCGAGGTCTCCCCGGACATCGATCCGAAGGAGCTGGAGAAGATGGCGCTCGAAGCCGTCGCCGACCGACTGGGCGGCAAGGAGCCACGCAAGGTCATCGTCAAGGCTCCGAAGATCGTCTCCATCGTTCCCGCGGAATGATCTTCTGACGAGACGGCCCGCATAAGAGGACGCGGGTTCTTCCGCACCGTGGCGACACGCCAGGAATGTGGATAACCCGCGTTCTCCGACCACAGGAGCCGTTTCGGCTGGACAGTATGCCCATGCATCCTCCAATGTTGGATGCATGGGCATATTTGCATTTCGCGGCACTCACCCCATCCGTGCCATCCACACGGCGGACGGCGGCACTGGCATGCCGGCCGCCACGAAGCGGCTGCGGGGATTGGGCATGCCCGAAAAACCGTCCCGACCCAACAGCCTTACGGCCATGGAGGCGCAATCGGACGAACCGTCCGCATCACACGAACCCGCACGACCGATGCCGCAGCGGAAGACGCATGACGCGAAACCGACATTGGCGGAGCTCGCCGGCGTCCGGCCGACGGACAAACCCGACGAGGGGGAGCGGCCGAAACGCGACAGGCCACGATTGGCGTTCCGCCCGTTCCACGCGCTCATGGCGATCCTCACTTTGTCGTGCGCGCTGTGCGCGAGCCTGACCATGCTCGTCCAACAGACGATCCACTACAGCGAACTGCAGCATTCACGGTCGCAGATACGCTCACAGGCCCAACAGCAGCCGCAACAGGCCCCGCAAACGGAACAAACGCCGGCACCGCAAGAAAACGGGCCGACGCAGGACGCGTCCACACCGGACAGCCATGACGGGCAAGACGGAGCGCAGCAATCGAACCAGCTTGACCTCAACACCGCAGACCTAGGCGAATTGCAGACCCTCAAAGGCGTCGGACCGGTCACCGCGCAGCGCATCCTCGACTATCGAACGCAGATAGGACGGTTCGACAACGTCGACCAGCTTCTGGAAGTCAAGGGCATCGGTTCGAAGACTCTGGCGAAGTTCCGTGACCAAGTGTGCGTGAGATGACGGGCACACGCGATTGGCTGACCAGGGAGCGCGGGAGCCGAGACTGGAGACTGCTGCCGGCCGCAATATGCGGTTGGGCGGCCAGTCTGGCCGCGCACGCCGGCTTCGCATATTGCATGTCGCATGACGGCATGCTCGGCGCTTTGCCGGCCGTTCTCGCCTGCATGATACCGCTGGCGGTCCTGGCGGGACTGCCCTTCCCACGATTGCCGGCGTCCGTTCGACGACGGATAACGCTCTGGCATGCGAGCGTCACGGTCTGCGCGATCGCTGCGATGGTTTGCGCGGCAAGCGCGTTGACCTATGATTTGCTGCAATGGCGCGACCCGGCTTCTCGGGCGGCCGCGGAAGGCGACGCTTCCGTCGTCGTCACGGCGCGCGCCACCTCGCCGACCGTCATCTCCGACAGACGGTCGAACGACTGCCGTGCCGACGCGCGCATCACATCGGTCACCATCGACGGCGTACGGCAAACCAGTTCGGCACGAGCGCGTATATACGCGGACCGGCCTGAATGCGGCAAACTCAAACAGGACGGCACCTACAAGATCGCGGGTCGCATCTCCGAAGCGCGATACGGTGCCATGCCGTTGTGGCTGACCGATGTCACGACAGTCGAACACGTCAGGCCGCCAAACCTGCCGATGCGCGCCATCGGCATGATGCAGGAGGCGTTCTTCGTCCAAACCGCGCGTCTTTCCGACCAAGGGAAAGTGCTCGTCCCCGGACTGACATTGGGTGTTCTCGGACAGGACTACGTGCCGGCCGAGGGCGATGGCACCGACATCGATTCCACATACGCCGCACAGGTGGAGGACGCGTTCCAAAGGTCCGGAATCGTGCATCTCATGGCGGTCAGCGGCGGCCATCTGGCCGTGACCGCCGCATTGGTGCGTTCCGTCTGCTCGTTCTTCCTTCTGCCGCGACGATTCACCGCACTGCTGGTCGCCATGTCGTACATCATGCTGTCGGCATGCGTGTTTCCGTCGGATTCGGTATCCCGCGCGCTTTTGATGGGATTGTCCGGCGCGGCATGCCTGTTCATCGGCAGACGAGGCCAGGCGATGGCGTCGTTGAGCTGGACCACATTGGCTATGCTGATGGCATGCCCGCACATGTCGCAAAGCTTCGGATTCGCCCTGTCCTGCGCCGCGGTGCTCGGCATCGTGCTGTTCGCCGACACCCTCAACGCATGGATGGAACCGGTCCTGCCACGGTTCGTGGCCGAGGCTCTGTCCATGACCATAGCGGCGCAAGTGTTCACCCTGCCGATCCAGGTGCTCATCGAACCGGAACTGCCGGTGTTCTCCATACCGGCGAATCTGATGGTGGCGCCGTTCGTGGGTTTCGCCACATTGGCCGGCCTGGCCAGTCTTGCCGTCTCATGGCTGATTCCGTGGCTCGGCCTGCAACTGGCCCGTGCGGCCTCCTGGGGCACCGCGGTCATGGAACTGACCGCCCTTGAACTGGGTTCCGGCAGCCAGGCCACGATACCGTGGGCCGGAGGCGTCGGGGGAGCGGTCCTCGTCTGCGTGGTGGAAGCCGCCTGCGCGGCCGCCGCGATCATGACGCACCGGCTGTTCGGACGCATGATGGTCCAGGAACCCGATCTGCCCGGAAAACGTCTGATAGCCAACCCTGTGGAACGGCTGCGCATGTGGATGGAACGTACTCGGAAGGCATTGCGCGAACTGCAATGGGAGGAATAGGCCATGCCGGTTTTGTCCACCGATACAGCGAGATTGAATGGTATGCCGAAACCATCCGCAGCCACCACGCCCTTCCACCTCGTGTACGGAGGCGACTCGTACCTGAACGACCAGACGGTGCGCGACCTCAAACACGAGGCGCAACGCCGGTATCCCGACGCGGAAACCATCGAACTCGACGCGGCAAACGCCGACCATTACGCCTTCGACGAGGCGGTAAGCCCATCATTGCTTGCGGATCGCGCCATCGTCATCGTCACCAACCTGCAGAACGCGGACGAAAAACTGGGCGACGCCATGGTCTCTTACTGCAGACAGGCATGCAAGGAGCCGGCGGACGCGTGCATCGTCATCTGCCAGCATGAGGGCGGTGTGAAAGGCAAACGTCTGGTGGAGCAGCTCACCAAGGCCGGAGCGTACAAGGACGCTGTCGCCGACCTGAAGAAGCCCGAGGCCAAACTCAACTTCGTCATGCAATGCTTCGAACGGCGCAAACGCCGCGTCGAGCCGATGGCCGCGCAGCAACTCGTGGCCGTGTTGGGGGATAGGACCGGCGAGCTTGCGGCCATGGTCGGCCAGTTATGCTTCGATTTCGACGACAATCCCATGACGCTCGACCGCGTCAACCAATATCTCACCTCCAATCCGCAGGTGGATGGCTTCCGTGTCGCCGACCTCGCGTTGTCGGGACGTACGGCGGACGCGATCATCGCCATGCGATCGTCCGTGGAACAGGGCACCGCTCCGATCGCGCTTATCGGCGCGCTGGCCATGAAGCTGCGGACGATGGCGAAGGCGTCGGCGGTGCGTGCGGGCACCATTTCCACGGCCGAGGCGAAAACGAACCCCTGGGTGTTGAAGAACGCGACCCGGCAACTGTCCGGATGGACGTCAAGCGGCATGAGCGCATGCATCCAGATGCTCGCATGGGCCGACGAGCAAAGCAAAACCAATGGCTCGGACCCGGTCTATGCTTTGGAACGGTCCATCGAACTGATCAGCCGCAAAGGACGTGCCGCATGAGCAACACCATTACCATCACAGCCGCCACCGGCGAGGACATGCAGGCGTTGGGGGAGCGTTTGGCGAAGCTTGCCCGTGGAGGCGACGTGCTGTTGCTGTCCGGTCCGCTTGGCGCCGGCAAGACCACGTTCGCGCAAGGGTTCGGCGCGGGACTTGGCATCGGAGAGCCCATCGTCTCGCCGACCTTCACCATCGCACGCGAGCTTGAGGGACGGTTCGCGGACGGTTCGCCGGCGCATCTGGTGCATGTCGACGCCTACAGGCTTGGCGGCAACGCCTACGCGCCCGGACAGGACACGGTCGGACGGCTATTGGACGAATTGGAATCGCTCGGCTTGGACGAGGAATTGGAGGATCCGGGCGAGCATACCGTCATCCTGATGGAATGGGGCGAGCAGATGGCCGCCGCATTGGCTCCGGAACGGCTTGAAATACACATCGACCGTCCGCTTGACGCGCCCGCCGTGGACGCGGACGGCGAGCTGACCAGCGCGGGCGCACGCACGGTGACGTTGGTGCCGGTGGGCGCTGCCTGGGATTCGTTCGATTTCACCGCGGGAAAACGCTGACCCTGTCTAAGACGCATCCGACGTGGCCGACCGCACCGCATGCCGTGGCTTCCAGCGCCGGTTGTACAGTGGTTGGCAGTTTGGCACAAGGAGTTTTCAAGCATATGCAGACACTGGTGATTGACACCTCATATGGTTCGACCGTAGGCGTGGTCGGACATGAACCCATCGTCGAAACGGATTCGCGCACCCATGTCGAGAAACTGCAGGTGAACATCGCGCAAGCCGTCGAACAGGCCGGACTGCAGGCGTCGGACATCACCCGCATCGTCGTCGGCGTCGGACCGGCGCCATTCACCGGCCTGCGCGCCGGCATCGTCGCGGCCAAGGCGCTTGCTTTCGCCACAGGCGCGCAACTGGTCGGACAGGACGTGCTCGCGCCGCAATGCCTGGCACATACTCAAGCTACGGACGATCGCCGCCATCTGACGCTTGCCGTCAACGACGCGCGTCGCCGGCAACTGTATTTCGCGCTGTATGACGGCGGCACCGTTGCGGACGGCGTCGGACAATCGCCCATAACGTTGATCGACATGGACATCGACTATCCGGATTCCATCACGATGCGCGTCAATGACGTTCTTACGAAGCTCGCCGACACGGGCAAGCCGTACGTCGTCGATGTCATCGGCCATGGTGCGGTCAAATACGCGCAGTCGTGGAATGCGATTGCCTCCCTCGGCGAAGTCGACGACCATGCTCTGCTCGACGAAGGCGCGGAAGGATTGGCGCGATTCGCGGCCTTCACCACCAGCGAACAGGCGTTGGCAGAACCGACCCCCGTCGAACCGTTATATCTGCGTCGTCCGGACGTGTCAGTGCCCAACCCGCTCAAGCATGTGCTCAACCATGCCGGCGCCGAACGAACGGAGTGACGGCACACCCATGATTGTCGACCATTCCCAGATTCCGGAAGACACCGCCGTCGGACAGATCGCCGCATTGGAAAAGGACCTGTTCGGCCGCGGCGCGTGGAGCGAACAGTCCGTACGGCAGGAATTCCACGCTCCGGCACGCACGTATCTGCTCGACATTGAAGGCGATGCCGTACAGACGGCGGATCCCGTCGTCCGAGGCTACGCAGGCTACTGGTACGACGGCGACGACGCGGAGATCATGACGATCGGCGTCGGCAGACCATACCAACGGCAGGGGATAGCGGCGGCGCTTCTCGAAACACTGATCGTCTCGGCGCGTCGGCAGGACGCCAAACGCATGCTTCTGGAAGTCCGCGTCGACAACGTGCCGGCATTGGCGTTGTACGAAAGGTTCGGCTTCACGCGGATGGGATTGCGCAAACGCTACTACCAGCCAGAAGGCATCGACGCGTACACCATGAGCCTCGACTTGGAGCCGCGCGTCGTCGGCTTCAGCGCAACAGCGGATACAGAGCACACTTCAGCAACACACACAACGGAGCAGCAATGAGCGAACCAATCGTACTCGGCATCGAATCGACCTGTGACGAAACGGCGGCGGCCGTGGTACAGGGACGCACCCTCATTTCCAACGTGGTCGCGTCCTCCATGGACGAGCACGCCCGCTACGGTGGCGTGATTCCCGAAATCGCCTCTCGCGCGCACGCCGAAGCGTTCGTGCCATGCGTCTCCAAAGCTCTGGCCGACGCGAACATGACGCTGTCCGACGTCGACGCGATCGCCGTATCCGCGGGACCCGGCCTCGCCGGCTGTCTCGCGGTCGGCGTGTCCGGCGCGAAATCGTTGGCATGGGCCGCGAACAAGCCGATCTACGGCATCAACCACGTCATCGGACATATCGCGGTGACGCAGCTGCAGTTCGGACCGTTCCCCAAGGACACGCTTGCGTTGATTGTGTCGGGCGGGCACACTTCGCTGCTGCATGTCGAAGACGTGGCGCGGCATATCGACGTGGTCGGCACCACGCTCGACGACGCTGCCGGCGAATGCTTCGACAAGGTGGCGCGTCTGCTTGGTTTCCCGTATCCCGGCGGCCCGCACATCGACCGTCACGCGCAGCTGGGCAACCCACATGCCATCAAAGTGCCTCAGGGCCTTACACAAGGCAAGGCGGGGCAGCAGCATCCGTACGATTTCAGTTTCTCCGGCGTGAAGACGGCCGTGGCGCGTTGGATCGAACAGCAGCAGGCGGAAGGCAATGAGATTCCCATCGACGACGTGTGCGCGTCGCTGGCCGATTCCGTCGCGACGGTGCTCGCCAAGAAGGCGATGCGCGGTTGCGAGCAGTACGGTTCGAAGACCCTGATCGTTGGCGGCGGCTTCTCCGCGAACTCCCAACTGCGCGCCAAACTGTTGGAGGTTGGAGCCAAGCATGGCGTCGAAGTGCGTATCCCGCAAATCAAACTGTGCACCGATAATGGCGCTATGGTGGCCATGCTGGGCGTGAACCTGGTGGAGAGCGGCGTGAAACCGTCCGAACCGGATTTCGCAATCGATTCCGCCATGCCGTTGACGAAGATCAGCATGTGACGGTAGTCCCGCCGCAGCAGGGGAGACACGCGCGGGATTTGCATTTTACGTTTTACCGCGTATGATTCATATCTTGTGCACAGCGCATTCCTGCGTAGCTCAGTTGGCAGAGCATCCGACTGTTAATCGGACGGTCACTGGTTCAAGCCCAGTCGCAGGAGCCATTCGAAAAATCCCCTTGGAAACAAGGGGATTTTTTCATTTTCAACGACTCTTGGCATTTTTGGCCACCCTTTATGTTTATCCGTCGGCGGAAGCCGTGGTTCGTCCAGCCGTCCATGCGTATGATGAACGCACCGGGTCAATCAAACAAAGGAAGGAAGTCCATCATGTGCACTGGCGTTCGTTTCTCCGACGAAGAGGGAAACATGTATTTCGGCCGCAACCTCGACTGGAGCTTCTCATACGGCGAAAGCATCCTAGCCACTCCACGCGGCTACCACTACGACAACGTGTTCGGCGCGAGCGGCAAGGCCACGCCGAAAGCGGTGATCGGCGTGGGCGTGGTCATGGCCGACCGTCCGATGTATTTCGACTGCGCCAACGAGCATGGTCTGGCCATCGCGGGATTGAATTTCCCCGGCTACGCGGAGTTCGTGCATGAGCCGGTCGAAGGCACCGACAACGTCGCGACCTTCGAATTCCCGCTGTGGGTGGCACGCAATTTCGATTCCGTCGACGAAGTCGAGGAGGCGTTGAAGAACGTGACCCTCGTCTCCCAGATCGTGCCCGGCCAGCAGGAGTCGCTGCTGCATTGGATCATCGGCGACAGCGAGCGCAGCATCGTCGTCGAACAGATGGCGGACGGCATGCATGTGCACCATGACGACGTAGACGTGCTGACCAACCAGCCGACGTTCGGCTTCCATATGGAGAATCTGCGCAACTACATGTGCGTCGGCAACGAGATGGCCGAGCCGGCCACGTGGGGCAAGGCGTCCCTGTCCGCTTGGGGCGCCGGCGTGAGCATGCACGGCATTCCGGGCGACGTGAGCTCCCCGTCGCGTTTCGTGCGAGTGGCCTACGCCAACACGCACTATCCGCAGCAGGAGGGTGAGGCGGCCAATGTGTCCCGCCTGTTCCACACCCTTGGTTCCGTGCAGATGGTGGATGGCATGGCCAAGATGGGCAACGGCCAGTTCGAACGCACGCTGTTCACCAGCGGCTATTCGTCCAAGACCAACACCTACTATATGAGCACGTATGAGGATCCCGCCATCCATTCCTATGCGATGGCCGATTTCGACATGGATTCCTCGGAGCTGATCACCGCCGCCTGAGCATGCGTGGGCTTTTTCGTCCGTCGGTTCCCATACAGACGGACGAAAAAGCCGCACGATTGCCGAAAGGACATGAAAATGGAATCGTGCGACAGATCCACTTTTCGGATACCGGCTCTTCCATTGCCCGCTCAATGCCGTTTGACGTCGGACCAATACGACACGCCGGAATATGGACTTCGAGCACTTTAAGTTTTTAGAGTGCGGGGTATGAGCAATACGACGACCACCTGGCATTCGATCCGTGAGGCGTCCATGATTTCCGGACTGCCCGAATCGACGTTGCGTTATTACGAGCAGATCGGCATCATCGATCCGATCGCCCGCGATCCGAGTTCAAGCCACCGAGTCTATTCGGACAAGGACATCGAATCGCTGACCACCATCGCATGCCTGGCGGCGACGGGCATGCCGCTTGAATCGATGCGCGAATACCTGAAGAACCGTTTCGACGGTCCGGAAGGCGCCCGACGGCAGATCGAACTGCTCGACGCGCAATCGCTGCGTCTGGCCGCGAAAGCCGAGGCCCTGCGCATCCAGCAGGCGTACGTGTCGCTCAAATCGCTCTATTGGCGCGCCATCGCCGAAGGACACGAGGATGAGGCCAACCGAATTCTCGAGGAAAACAAAGACGTCATCGAAAACGTCAAGAAACAGCCCGGCAAGGGCGCGATCGCACGCTGAACATTCAGACGACGATGGCCGCTATCCGCACGCAACATTTCCGACGATAGAATGAACGCGGCATGCGGCGCGAAGACATCGAATGGAAAGGAAGCCATGTTCGAGGAACTGCATAGGAAGATGAACGCGTTCTGGAACAACGACAGGACGCTGTCGCAGACCGATCCGGAATATGTCAAGCTGTTTTCCGACTTCGCTTACGGGGAAGTGGTGAACGAGCCGGGCGCGAACCATCCCGATCTGGACGACCAGACCCGCTCACTGGCGATCCTCGCGGCTCTGGTCGGCTGCCAGGGTCTCGACGCGTTCGAAATGATGCTGCCGGTCGCCTACGAGACAGGACTGACGTCCGTGGCCATCAAGGAGATGATCTACCAAGCCACCGCATACTGCGGATTCGGGAGAACCCTGCCGTTCCTGAAGAAGCTCAACGTTTTCCTTGGAGCCGCGAACGTGCATCTGCCGCTGGAGCCGCAGGGCACGACCACGTCGGAGACCCGCGCGCAGGCCGGAGAGGACAAGCAGGTCGAGATCTTCGGCGAGAACATGCGCGGATTCGCGCAATCCGGACCGGAGGAGACCCGGCACATCAACAAGTGGCTGGCCGACAACTGCTTCGGCGACTACTACACTCGCGGCGGACTCGACACCCGCGAGCGCGAAATGGTCACGTTGTGTTTCCTGGCCGCGCAGGGTGGTTGCGAACCGCAGCTTACGGCGCATGCCAAGGCGAATATGGTCGTCGGCAATGAGAAGGCGTTTCTAATCGCGGTGGTCTCGCAGTGCATGCCGTATATCGGCTATCCGCGTACGTTGAACGCGATTCGTTGCATCGATGAGGCTGTGAAGGGCTGACCTGCCCGTTAAAAACGCCGGCAAACAAACAAAGGGCTATCCGCCGAACAAGACGGATAGCCCTTCCTTATAGCTGATTGTGGATGGCGTGCTGTGTTTACTCGCCCCACACGTCCTTGGCGATGGATTGGACGAGTGCGATCTTGGCCCACTGCTGGTCTTCGGTGAGCTTGTTGCCTTCCTGGGTGGAGGCGAAGCCGCACTGGGTGGACAGGCACAGGCGGTCGAGCGGAATGTACTGGGCGGCTTCCTGGATGCGGGCCTTGATGGTGTCCGGATCCTCAAGGTCGGGCTTCTTGGAGGTGATCAGGCCGAGCACGACCTTCTTGTCGCCGGAGACTTCGGCGAGCGGCGCGAAATCGCCGGAACGGTCGTCGTCGAACTCGAGGTAGTAGGCGTCCACGTTCTCCTCGCCGAACAGTTTGGCCGCGACCGGCGCGTAGCCTCCGGAGGAAAGCCAGGTGGAGTGGAAGTTGCCGCGGCACACGTGGGTGTTGATGACCAGGTCGTCCGGCTGGTCGGCGATCACGGCGTTGATGACGTCGAGGTTCTCCTGCTGCAGGCGTAGCGCGTCCTCGTCGCTCCAGCCGAGACGTTCGCGTACGCTCGCATCGCACAGGCGGGTCCAGGTGCAGTCGTCGAACTGCACGTTGCGGCAGCCGGCGGCATACAGGTCGGCGATGACCTGGCGGTAGGCGGCGACGATGTCGGCGGTCAGCTCGTCATCGTTCTTGTAGAACTCGTCATACGGGTAGGCGGCCGCGTTGCCGGTGAGCACGAAGCGGGTCTGCGCGGGGGAGGGCATGGTCTGGCGGGCCACGGTGTTCTCGTCCTCGAACTGCTTGACGAACTTGAAATGTTCGACGAACGGATGGTTCTCGCCGGAGATTCTTCCGGTCACGGTGGCGGTGTCGGCCGGGGTCACCTCGTCGTGGAAGGCGACGCGGTGGGCTGCGGCGGCATGGTCCACGCCGTTGAAGCCCCACATGAAGTCGAAATGCCACCAGCCGCGGCGGAATTCGCCGTCGGTGATCACATGCAGGCCGGCGGCCTTCTGCTTGGCGACGAGTTCGGTGATGGCCTTGTCCTCGACCGCCTTGAGCGCTGCGGCATCGATTTTGCCGGCGGCGAAATCCTCACGCGCGGCCTTGAGCTCGGCCGGGCGAAGATAGGAGCCGACCACGTCGGCGCGGAACGGCGCGTTATGCGAGTATACCATTGAATACCCCTTTTTTTGGGAAAGCGACAAATACCTAGTGAAGGTTACACGCACGTCCCGAAACACGGGCGCACACGGCTTCTCGGCCAGTATTCGTGCTTGAATGGATGATGTTATCCGTTACACATTCGAGAATGGAAGGCAATGAGCGAATCGCGCGATCCCGCAGGCGACAGTACGACCACGAACAACATGGGGGAGGTGCGGGAAGCCGAACATCAGGGCGCGGCCGTCAAGGCGGCGTTGGGTGCGAACATTGGTGTCGCCATCGCGAAGCTGCTCGCGGCGTTCTTCACCGGATCGTCCGCCATGCTTTCCGAGTCGGTGCATTCCATCGCGGATTGCTCCAACGAAATCGTATTGATGGTGGGTGGACGTTTCTCCAAGCGCAAGACGGACGGCGACCATCCGTTCGGCCTGTATCGCGCCAAATATCTTGCTTCGTTCGTCGTGGCCACGCTGCTGTTCTTTGTCGGTGGATTCTTCTCGACGTCCGAGGCCGTGAAGAAGCTTGTCGCGATCAGCGCCGATCCGGCATTGTGTGACGTGAACAGGATGGAACTGCTTGTCGCGTTCATCGTGGTCGTCATCAGCGCATGCCTGGAAGGATTCGGCCTGCACCAGAGCATCAAGGAGGCCAACGAGCGTATGGAACGCACGAACACGCCGCGTATGGGCGTGTTCCGTTTCTGGAGACGCACCAAGTCCGCCGAACTGGCTTCGGTGATCATGGAGGATACGCTCGCCCTGATCGGCCTGGCGTTCGCAGGCCTCGGCATCGGTCTTGCTATCGCGCTCGACGACGAGGTGTTCGACGCGTTGGGCGGTCTTATGGTCGGCCTGGTCCTGATCGTCGGCTCGCTTCTACTGGCGTTCAAGTCCGGTTCGCTGCTGATCGGCGAGGCCGTGGATTCCGATACGCGCGGGAAGATCGTCGAGGCGGTTACCACCACGCCGGGCGTCGAACGATTGCTGAACATGCAGACCGTGCACATGTCGGAGGACGACATCCTCCTGTGCGTCAAAGTGCAGACCAGCAAGCTCGACCGCGACTATGACGTGGAAACCGTCGACAAGATCGAGAAGGCCGTGCGCACCGCGTTGCCCTGGTACAGTTTCGAGATCTACGTCGAGCCGGACATCTACAGCACCAAACACGTGCACGCGTAACCGGTTCCCGCGTAACAGGAACCGTTCAATATGGGAAAGCCCGGACGATCTGATTCGTCCGGGCTTTCCCATATGCGTGTCGGAAATGGTGGAAGTGGGATTATTCCTCGGCCACCAGATCCAGGTAGGAGTCGTTCCACAGGTCCTCGTCGCCGTCGGGCATGAGCAGCACGCGTTCCGGATTCAACGCCTCGACCGCGCCCTCGTCGTGGGTGACCAGCACAATCGCGCCCTCGTATTTGGCGATGGCCTTCAGAATCTCGTCGCGGGACGCCGGATCCAGATTGTTGGTCGGTTCATCAAGCAGTAGCACGTTCGCGCGGCTCGTCACCAGCGTGGCCAACGCCAGACGGGTCTTCTCGCCGCCGGAAAGCACTCGTGCCGGTTTCAGCGCGTCATCGCCGGAGAACAGGAACGACCCAAGGATGGAACGTGCCTGTGTGTCGTCAAGTTCCGGTGCCACGTGAATCAGATTCTGCAACACGGTGGCGTCAAGGTCCAATGTGTCGTGTTCCTGTGCGAAATAGCCGATTTTGCAGCCATGTCCATATTCCACGGATCCGGTGTCGGGATCCTCCAGATGGGCGAGCAGACGCAGCGTGGTGGTCTTGCCCGCGCCGTTATAGCCCAGAATCACCACACGTGAACCTTTGTCGATCGCCAGATTCACGCCTGCGAACACGATGTTCGAACCATACGCTTTGGAGATGTCCTTCGCCATGATCGGCGTACGTCCGCAAGGTGCCGGCTCGGGGAAGCGGATGTCCGCCACCTTCTCCTTCTTCTGTGCTTCGGACGTGTTCTCCAGCAGTTTCTCCGCGCGGCGCATCATGTTCTGCGCGGCCACGGCCTTGGTGGCTTTCGCGTGCAGGCGGATGCCCTGCTGCATCAGACGTTCGGCCTTCTTCTCTGCGACTTCACGTTCGCGGCGGCGACGTTCCTCGTCGACCACGCGTTGGTGCAGGTAGGCCTTCCAGCCGAGCGAGTACATGTCGATCTGGCCGAGCTGTGCGTCCAGATGCCACACCTTGTTCACCACTTCGTCAAGCAGTTCGGTGGAGTGGGAGATGACCAGGAAACCGCCCTCGTATTTTTTCAGATAGCCGCGCAGCCATTCGATGGAATCCGCGTCCAAATGGTTGGTCGGCTCGTCAAGGATCAGCGTATCCGCATCGGAGAACAGGATGCGCGCCAGTTCGATACGGCGGCGTTGACCGCCGGAAAGCGTACCCAACTGCTGGCCCATCACGTCCTGCGGCAGGCCGAGACTGGCCGCCATCGCGGTCGCTTCGGACTGTGCGGCATAGCCTCCGGCCTTTTCGAAATCCTGCATGGCCTTGTCGTAGCGGTTCATCGCCTTGGTCATGACATCCGGATCCGGATCGGTCATGTCCTTTTCGGCCTTGCGTATGCGTTTGATGATGCTGGCGATGTCTCGCGCGCTCATCATGCGGTCCAGTGCGGTCTGCTCCGGGTCGGCGGCATGCGTGTCCTGTGGCAGATAGCCGAGTTTGCCGGAGACACGTACCTTGCCGGCGGTCGGCAGCATATCGCCGGTGATCACACGGGTCAGCGTGGTCTTGCCTGCTCCATTGCGTCCGACCAGACCGATCTTGTCCCCCTTGGCAACGTGGAAGTTGGTGGGATGCAGCAACGTGCGCGCACCGATCTGAATCTCAAGTCCCTGCGCCTCAATCGCCATGCCGTGATACCTCTAGTCTTTCGTGTTCCTTCAAACGCCAATCGAACATCATAGCGAACACCCGCAACCGTTTCACCTCATCTCACGTTTCATTTCCAAGCAGATGCCGGAGCAGTGATTCGCGGTGGTTGATGAAGACCCTGGTGATTTGATAGCTGTCCGTATCCTCATAATCGCAGGGATGGACGCCGTTTTCGTCGAATGACAGGATTTCCGCATCCGGCAGACCGAGCAGAATCGGCGAATGGGTTGCGATGATGGAATATGTTGAGTGTATTTAAATCCTCCCATATGCCAAGAGGGTTTTCGGGAAAGAGAAACGGACATTGCGTATCTAACGGGCGGCGGATACCGTCGGCAGAACCGTGCGCGTTGAAGCGCACTGCCGCGTAGCTTGCTCGTATGCACATTTCACGGTCCCGTATCCGTTCGTTTTTTCACAATCAAGACCCCGCAGTGCGCCTGTATGAGAAAGAAGCCCCATACATGGCCCGGACAACAATGCTCACGCTTACTGGCATCTCTTACACATACCCGTCCATGTCTGAACCACTGTTCGAACACGTGTCCGCATCTTTCCAACAAGGATGGACCGCCGTGCTCGGCGACAACGGACTCGGCAAAACGACTCCACTGAACATCGCCATCGGAATGTTGCCCGCCGATACCGGCAGCATCAACCCGGACCCGCATGGACTCACTATCGCTACCTGCCCGCAAGACAACATGGTGAGGCCTAAGAACCTCGACGACTTCGCCACGGATTGGTCGCCCGGAACCATGCGTGTACGCAACGCGTTACACATCGGCGATGACTGGCCCTACCGTTATGAAACGCTTTCCGGAGGCGAAACAAAACGATTGCAGGTCGCTTGCGCAATCACAGCGCGTCCCGATGTGCTCGTGCTTGACGAACCCACCAACCACGTTGATGGTGAAACACGGAAAGCCATAGTCGAAGTCATGCGCCAATACCAAGGCATAGGCATCGTAATATCCCACGATGTCGCACTGGTTGACGCTACATGCGCACGATGCGTCATATTCGAACGACGGCACATCAGTGGGCGTAACATCACCGCCATCAGCACATATGATGGCGGATATACGCAAGCGCATGAGCTGATGACGTCCAGACTGCGTGGAGACGAGGAGTCAATCCGTGCGGCACGGCAGGAAGTCACACGACTGCGGTCCGCACAAGCACAGCGACATCAAGCCATGCAAAGCGCATATGCTCGCAAACGCAACGGGTGGAAAATCGACCGCAAAGATCACAGCGCCCTCGATCACCACAAATGGATCGAAAAACAGACCGATACCGCTTCGGGCGCCGCATACCGACAAATGAACAAGCGTCTTGAACGAGCACAGCGCACACTAGATTCACTAACCGTAGCGGCCAAACGCTACGACGGCGACATCTGGATCGACATACGGCCAAGCAACAGAAAGGAGCTCCTGCATCTCACGGAAGGTATTATCATATTCGGCAGCGGCAGGATGACCAGCTCGAACGATGCCGCGAGAACGCCAACACAATCCATACTGCATGCCGACGGACATCAATGGAAGGTCGCGCATAATCCAGGGATGAGTGGTGAAAAACCACGGATGCCAGGCGTCGCCATACCAAAACTCAGCATCGGACAGCAAGACCATATCGGACTGACCGGCGCCAACGGACTCGGCAAAACAACCGTGATGAACGCATTGCTGGACAGCATGCCGGAAGACTTGCCGCATCTGATCGTCCAGCAGCAAACGGGAGAAGCCGCGCTTTCTCAAACCATGAGACGACTCGCCGCATTGCAGGGTAAGGAACGCTCGCAGGTGCTGGCCGCCTTCGCCCAGCTCAACGCCGATCCGGATAAGCTGCTTTCTAACGAAGCGCCGTCTCCGGGCGAACTGCGCAAGCTCATGTTGTGCTTGGGCATTCTTGACCGGCCTCAGTTGATTGTCATGGACGAGCCGACGAACTATCTTGACTTAGAGTCCAAGGTGGCTCTGGCAAGATGTCTTGCCGACTATCCGGGAGCATTGGTGGTGGCCAGTCATGATGAGTGGTTCCTCGACCAAGTAGTCAGATAAGCCAAGCGATGCCTATGCCATCGAAAGCTGGTTTGCGTTCCGCGTGATCAGGACGCGTAGGCCCGCTTTTTATCAATGCTGTACTAAAGCCAATCGTCATCGTATGGCTTCGACATCATGGCATGGTGCACGGTATTCCGTTGAACTTTTTAATATCCCTCGTCGATGAAGATCCATCCGTGTTCCGCCCGCGCGGAACCGGGATTCCACGCGTACCAACTTCCCCAGCCATCTTGGGACGAGTTCTGCGAGCCGGCATGGCAAGAGATGTCATTGGACAGGTAAATCACATTGTCCATCCCGTATTCGTCAATGGCCGTGGAAATCGAAGAACTGCCACCGGAAGCCGTGACGTCGTGTTCGGCTGCAAGCAGCGCGGCCGAACGCTTTGCGTCATATCGGACGGCATCCACGCGGCAACCGTTCCAGGATTTCAGCCTGGCAAGGTCCGCCTTCACCGCGCCGTCGATCTGGGATTCGTCGAACTTGCCCGTCGCGTTGATGCTGATCCGAGCATGACTGACATCGGCAGGCCGGAGTGGCAGGTAGACGAACCGGTACGCGCCGACAGCGCATGCCACGGCGGCGACGCATACCGATACGACGGTGATGGGTTTCTTGCTTTTCGTGGTCCGCATGATCCTCCCACATAACAGCTTTCCCTAAAGCATACAGCGGAAACGTGATAAGAGGAATGGATACCAAGACCAACAAGAACGCCCTTCAACGGATACTACGATGGAACGCGTCAAACAGGCGGAATGATTCCCCCGCTCCGCAAACGAAATCGGCAAACGACTCATGGTATTTGAATATGGACGGTGACGTTTTGACGCGTATAAAGCGTATAAAGCCGAATCCGACGAATCAGTACTGGAATGCTGCAAGGAGGGTCAGATGATATTGGCCGATGCCATCAATCTCGTTCTCGCCGAATATCCTGGAATGAAGGCGATTGGTGCCGCGGAGAGTGCCGATGCGTGGATCATCGGACTCGATTTCGCGTCTTCAACAGATGACCATCCGGTGCCGGGCACACCGAGCGTAGCGGTCGAAAAAACATCAGGCGTTCTGCATGACCTTATTCCGGGGACGGAAGATTTCTGGCATTACATGACCGGTGCCAAAAAGGTGACTATTCCTCGGATTTAAAATCCGCCTTAGTCTTCCCATAAGAGCTCCCGCCTTTCACGCCTTCCGCGTGGAAGGCGGGAGCTTCCGTTATTCGCTGAGCAGTTTCGGCGTGAACGCCATGAACAGGATTCCCGCGGTGACGGCGAAGACGATGTCCGAAATCGGTTCCGCGCAGATCAGACGCCAAGCAATCCAACGGAAAAAGCAAGAGGAAAAAGACACGAAGAAACACGCCGGGCCATCTCATACCAGAGGATGAGTCACCCCAACATTTACGCCAAGGAATGAATACGACGGACGATGCCACGGACACGACCAGCCGTACTACCGTTGAACCAACAACGGAAACGAAACCCACGCACACACCACGCGCATCCCACACGCCCAGCAAAGGAAACCGGCCATGTCATACGTCCTCTACTTCAGCAAGCCATTCGCGCTCGCCATCGCAATCTGGCCATTCCTCTCACTCCTACTCACCCTGCCCGTGCTCGCACTGCTCTACCACCGCGACAACCGGCTACGCTTCACCTCCGCACTAACCGCATATCTCGTGGTGCTCTACCTCATCGCGCTCGCATGCTTCACCATGTACCCAATGCCAGAAAACCCGGCCACCTACTGCGCCGCCCACCATCTCAGGCCACAACTCAACCCATTCGAATTCATCCACGACATCCGAACCGACGGCATCACAGGCGTCATGCAACTGGCCATGAACGTCGTGTTCTTCCTACCGCTCGGCTACTTCATGAAACGCGTCTTCCGCTGGAAATTCGCCACGGCGTTGTCGGCCATGTTCCTCACCTCGCTGCTCATCGAAACCACCCAGCTGACCGGCATCTGGGGCATCTATCCATGCGCCTACCGCCTATTCGACGTCGACGACCTCATCACCAACACCCTCGGCGGCATACTCGGCTACGCCATGGGAAGCATTGTCGCCCACTTCCTACCCCAACAGCGCATCGACGAAGACGCCATCACCACCGAGCCAGGCTTCGTGCGCCGCTGCGTGGCGCTCGCGATCGACCTGTTCCTTGTCGAAACGGCGTCGCTGTCCGTCACGGCGCTTATCTATCTGGTTGGCGTGCTGTTCGATGTGAACCGCGCGAACAACGTCAATGCGGCCGTCTCCGCCGTGGCCACCATCGTCATGTTCGTCCTGTTCGAAGGAATCATTCCGTGGAGGCGCGCCGGCCGCACGTTGGGCGGCGGTTTCACGCGCATGACGGTGGAGACCAGGGAGCGTTCCGGCATGCGCAGGATCGTGTTCTATACGTTACGCGCGTTGGTGTTGTATTGCGCGGTCTACGGATTGTGGACGGACCGTGGCTTCTACGCGCTGCTGCTCGGCATCGCGCTTATCGTGTTCTGGCGCGTTAAAAAGCGCATGCCGTACGACTATGTCTGACCGTCGTGCGGAGCTGCCGCGAGTCCGGCGCCGCAAAAACGCGACACGCCGGGCTTGCGCGATGGCGGACGCTCCTGTATATTTTCAACTTGTTGCCCACCAAGGTGGAAAACATGCGGACATAGCTTAGTTGGTAAAGCGCAACCTTGCCAAGGTTGAGACCGCGGGTCCGAGTCCCGTTGTCCGCTCCACAAAACGAAAGCTCCCGGGAGGGAGCTTTTCTTGTATTTCCGGCAGTCGCCGGCATCGGCGAATCCAATGGAATCCGATGCCGGCGGTCTTGTTTTTTCAGTCGCCGATGTTGTCGCGTGCCGGCGTGACCATCGTCAGCATCATGACGGACGGCTCCTCGGCGTATATCGCGTGCGGGATGCGGGTGGGAAAGTAGGCCAGGCCTCCCGGAACAAGCTCCACGGTCCTGCCGTTGCCCGTCACCTTAAGCCGTCCCTTCAGCGTCTGCACGAACACCGGCATCGCGGCCGTATGCTCGCTGAGCTCCTCGCCCGTGTCGAAGGAGAACAGCACCACGTTGCCTCCGGCCTTCTGCATGACGGTGCGGGACACGGTGGACCCCTCCTGAAAGGAAATCATGTCCCCGAGGTCCTCGATGTATCCCAGTTCGATCGGTTCGGCCTCATTGCGTTCGTCGCTCATCATCGTCCTCCTTTGGTTGGTGGCAGGGATGCCTCCGTCGTATCGTCTTCACGCCGGAGACACGGCATGTACGCGTGGAGGAAAAACGTTTGACCACGATGTGAACACGCTCTTGCATCGAACGCGTTTATGGTCCAGACTTTTGCCTGTTCCATGAAAGTCGGCAATGTCGCCGGGGGTAAGTGGGACGAACGGAGGTATTAAGGAAATGAACGAGAACATCGACATCGACACCACTTTCGTGCCGGACGATTCCGCCAGCCATTCCTGGACGGAGCGCGACAGCGAGCTTGTGGAGGAGTATGCGGCCCAGCTCATGGCGATGAGCATCTGAGCGGACACGATCCGAAAACGTGGGGGACGCCCCTTCCGGAAACTCCGGAAGGGGCGTCCTTCCGTTTTTTCATTCCGCCGGGCCGAAACGCCTCCGGTGCGTCCGTAGCCACATGTGTGACTATGCTTTCCAGCCGTAGCGTTTGAGACGACCGGGAGGAGACCGCATGCCGACGGACGGAAAACCGAAAAACGGCATCGTCAGACAATTGTTCAGCTATGGCGGCGTTTCGGCCATGCAGACCTTCGTGGAATTCGGCGTGTTCGCCGTGCTTCAGCTGGCCGGCCTGCCGTTCCGTCTGGCGAATGCCGTGGCCGTCTTCTGCTCCGGCTCATTCAACTACGTCATGAACCGCAATGTCACATTCAAATCCTCGTCGAACTACGCGCGTTCGATAGCCATGTTCGTGGCCATGTACTGCTGGAACCTGCTGTTTTCCAACCTGATGATGGCCTGGATCCCCGGACTGCTCGGCTGGCCCACCATGGTGGTCAAGATCGTCACCATGGGCATGCAGGCGGTCTGGGGCTTCCTGCTGTGCCGCTACGTCATCTTCAAATGACGTTCGCGCCGGACGGTTTTCCCGCCGCGATCACGGGAAAACGGACATGCTATCTTACAATGGATGCGCATCGGGAAACTTGTGGCTAAGGGAAGGACGGGACGCCGTTGGCGGATGTAAGACGGGAAATGGAACGGCTCCGGCCCGTGTATGAGACCGGGGTGCTGCGATTGCTGCTGCGCGGCAATTCCATGCTGTACGTCGCGCTGCTGCGCTCCACGTTCGACCCGCTCACCGGCGAGCTGCCACGCGAGATCGTCGAGGAACGGTTCTCCCGCAGTCTGACCCGACTTGCGGAAACGGGCGATTACACGCCCAAGGAAGGGCAGACGTCCGCGGAAGCCGCGCACACGATCCTGCAGCAGCTGACGAAGGAAGGCGAAGGCGACTACGCTTGGCTCGCCAATTCGCTCGACGTCGCAGCCCACCGCTACCTGTACCGTCTCACGGCGCGCGCCCACCGTGCGATCGAGGCGCTCGACCGGCTCGAGGACACCACGAAAGCGCTGTCCGGCGCGCAGGCCAACAGCATCATCATGGAGATCGAGCATGCGCGCATGCAGCTGACCGCCGACCCCCGCGAACGCATCCGCCTGCTCGAACGCGACATCGAGGAGCGGCAAAAGCAGATCGACGAATTGAAGCACAGCGACACGTTGGACAAGCTCACCTCCCAACAGGTGGGCGACATCATCGGCGTCATCCACAACACGCTGCGCGGCGTGCCGATCGACCTGCGCGAACTGGCGCTCGAGGAACGCGACAACGGCGACAATCTGCGCCGAAGCATGCAGTCGGGCTCCATCAGCGTGGAGCAGGCGCTCGGCACCTACCATGACGAATACCACAGGTCGTTCCACGAATCCGACAGCGGCCGGCGTTTCGAGGACGCGTTCCAGGTGATCGTCACCGACGAGGGACGCCGCGAAATCGACGAGGCGGTGCGAGACATCGCCCAGAACCCGTATCTCGAGGGCGAGCCCGGCATCCTGCTCGCCCAGGTACGCGCCGAACTCAAACGCATCTACGAGGGCATCGAGGACGTGCGCCGGCAGATCCGCATATCCGACGAGGCGGTGAGCCGTCTGGTGCGCCAGCAGACCGACACGCATTACCGCACCATGCTCGACAAGCTCCACAGACTGTTCGTGCGGGCCAGCGACGACGCGAAGACGCACCCCGGCTCGGACGAACGCCCATACCGTACGGACACCGGCACGGCGCAATTCCAGGCATTGCCGTCCAGGCCCGCGAAATCGATGGCGCGCGCGGCCACGGCCGGATTGGACGACGCGCCTTCGACGAACGTCGACGCGCCGGACCTGAAGGCCATGGTCGAGATGTGCGGCCCGCGGCTGACGCACATGATCGGACTCATCAGGCGCGATCCGGTCAAAACGGCGGACGGCAGGTTCGTGGATTTCGCGGCGAGCTTCAACCGGCTGCCCTGGGAGGAACGGCGCGAAAGCGAGCTGATCGGCTTCCTAAGCGCCCTACGCACGCAGGACGGACCGGCAACCGTGGCATGGCATTGCGTATCCATCGACGGAGGCGAGCGCGTGTGGCGCACCAGGCCGATCCTCACCACCGAGGCGGCGCTTGACGAGATCATCGAGGAGGGATGAGCATGACGGACAACACCGACGGATTCGACACTGGCGTCGGCATCGAAGAGGAGACAGGCCCGGAATCCGGCATGCCGTCCGAAGGGCCGGATATGACGAGGGACAGGCCGGCATTGTTCGACGGGGATACGGGAGACATGCCTCTTGAGGCGCGTATGGCCGCGATCGCGCTGAAACGCGAACGCTACATCGACGGCAGCCTGTACGACAGGGCGTGCCAGTACCGTGAGGCCGTGGAACGGTCGTTGAACAACGACATGCTCAGACTGGTCGACAACACGAAATACCGGATCATGTACGCGTCGCCGGTCACGGACGCGGAGACGAACATCCGCTCGTTGAAGACGCGTGTGAGCCTCACCCGCGAGGAGGCCGCCACGCTCGCGGCCCTGCGCATCAAGGTGCTGGAGTACGAGAACCAGAAGACGAAGCCGGGCGACTGGCTCATCAGCTTCGACGACATCCGCGCGCTGCTCGCCACGGGAGCGGGCTTCCTCACGGCCAGCAACGACGAGGAGGGCACGGCGAAGAAGATCACGTCCGTCATCTCGCGCATGCGCACCTACGGGTATCTCGCGGAAACGGGGGACGAGAACATGTACGTGCTCACGCCATTGGTGCCGATGGTGCTCGACCAGAAGCTCGCCGACCGGTGGCTCGGCTCCGATGATACGGACGGCGATGGTATGAAAGACGCGGATGGCGATGGTTATGACGATTCGTCCATCGGCGCGGATGGTGGCGATACTTCCGATTCGACCGGGACGGTTTCGTCCGGCGTCGAGCAGGACGCGTTCGATTTCGATTCGGCCGATGACGCTTTTGATGGAGGGGAACACTGATGGAAGACGGCATGAAAATCGTTTCCGATCGTTGGATGCTGCAAAGCCGGCAGATCGTCAACTGGGGCTCCTACGGCGGCTACCACGTGTTCCGCCCGTCCATGGACGATGCGATGCCGGTGACCCTGCTCGCCGGCGCGAGCGAATCGGGCAAATCCACGCTCGTCGACGCGCAGATCTCGCTGCTCTACCCATCCGGCACCCCCTACAATAAGGCGTCGAATTCGGGACGTTCGGAACGCAACGACTACACGTACCTGCGCGGCATGATCGGCATCAGCGACGGCGAAAACGGTGAGACCCCGATCTTCCTGCGCGGCAGGGACGCGGACGGCACCCCGCAGAACATCTGGGGCGCGATCGTCGACACATACGCGAACCGCAGCGACGGAGGACTGTTGTCCTGCGCAAAATTCCTCTACCTGACCGCAGGCGACGGGCCGGACGGACTGCGCCGCCAATACGTTACCTGGAACCAGACCATCGACCCGCGCCTCATGGACCGGCACCGCGACACGTCATTCACGCGAGGACTGATGGAACAGACCTACCCAGGATGCACGACGCACGTCAACGCGCAGGCGTTCCACGCCTCCATCTGGCAGGACATGGGCCTAAGCGCCGAAGCATGCAGGCTCCTGCACAAGATCCAATCCGCCGACGCGCCCTCCAAACTCGACGACATCTTCAAACAGGGCGTGCTCGACGTGCCCGAATCCATCCGGCTCGCCCGCGAAACCGTCGACGACTACAACCGGTTCAGCGAGAACTTCCACAGCATGGAAGACAAAATGGAACGCGTCGCCATCCTGCAGGACATACAAGCCCGCTACGGCGAATACGCCAAACAAGCCAGCGAACGCCGCGAATACACGCCCATCGACCCCGACCGCGAGCAAGGCGAGACGACGCTCGCCGCATGGACATGGTCGCGCATGGCCAGCGAAGTACGCGCCGGACTGCCATCGGCGCAACGCAAAGCCAAGGAATCCCAGGACGCCATCGACCGGTCTCAGCAGCGCATCGACGAACTCGACACGCAAATCGAAGCCGTCAAAGAACGCATGAACGGCATCGACGGCGGCAGCCTGCAGCAACTCGGCAAGGACTTCGAACGCGCACGCCAGGACGCCGACGAGGCGCGCAGACAACGGCACGCCATCGCCGAACGGTTCGAACGCGTCGAAGGCAGACTCCCCGCCGACGAGCAGACATGGAACGCCAAACGCGCCGCGCTCGCCTTGTCGCTCGACACGTACGACAAGCGTTTGGAAGACGCGCGATCCGAATACCAGCGGATGGTGGTGGAACGTCACGCCCGGCAGGGCGAACGCGACCTGTTGAGGCAGGATTACCGGCGCAAGATCGAACACAGGACGCGCATCAGCGACGACATGGACCATGCGCGCACGCTCATCGCACGGGCGACGGGCTTGGACGAGACGGAACTGCCGTACGTGGCCGAACTGATGGACGTGGACGAGGGGGACGAGCAATGGCGTCTGGCGATGGACGTCACGTACGCGCCCATCGCGCAGACCATTCTCGTGGACAAGCGGCATGAGCAGGGGTTCGCCGCGAAGGTCAGCGCGATCGATCCGACGCGTATGACGCGGCGTGCCTGGCGTTTCGTCGATACCGACGCGCAATACGATTCGGCCTGCAACGAGGGGTGGATGTCGTCGAAGCTGCGGTACAAGGAGGATTCGCCGTTCGTCGGATGGTTGAAGGAGCAGACCGCGTCGCAACGGTTCGACGCGCGTTGCGTGGAGGCGATCGACGACATGGACCGGGCCGAACGGCAGGTGCAGGTCGACGGGCAGATCAAATCCGGCGACCGTGGATTCCATGGCGTCAAAGGCCTGCGTCAGGTCATCGGCTTCGTGAACGAACGGTATCTGGCCGAATTGGAACGCCAGCTTGACGGGGCGGAACGGGCGTTGGAGGACGCCGACCGCCGCGGCAGGCAGATGGCCAACGCCATGACTCTGCTGCAGGACGAGCATGAGCTCGCATTGACCGTCGCGGATCTGCCATGGGGCAAGATCGACGTGGACGGGCTCGAGACGAAGGCGGAACGGATCCGTCTGCAGATCGAACGGATCGAAAGCGATCCGGAACTGGCACAATTGCAGGACGAGTTGAAACAGCTGCTACGGCAGAAGGACGACGAGGGCAAGACCAGGTACCGTGCCGAAGCGGAATTGGAAAACGCGCAGCATGCCGTCCAGGCCGAACAGGCATGGCTCGACATGCATGGCGACTCCGATTTCGACGATGCCGCATTGTCCGACATGGTGTCGAATCTGCTGGCCGACACGTATGAGACCTGTTTCGACACGTCGCGTCCGCAGGAACGGCCGCAGCGCATCGCCGGCGGTTTCGACCGTGAGGGGACGGCGCCGTTCGACGTGCGCGTGCTGCGCAGAATCGGCAACACCGTGCGTGCGAGACTCCAGCAGATCGACGAGCGTGCCGTCCAATTGCGCGCCGACACGGAACGCGCCATGGGCGACTATCTGAAGCACCATTCCACGGAGGGCGACACCGTCATGGCGAGCGTGGAGGACTATCCGTATTTCCTTGACGAGCTCAAGAACCTCAACATGCTCGTCACCCGCGCCGCGACCGACGAGGAGTATGCGAACAGCGTCGAAAAGCTGTATATGAGCTTCCAACAGCTCAACCGCGCGTTCAACACCGACGAGGAGAACGTCAGGGAGCAGCTCGACCGCATCAACGGCATGCTCAAAGGCCAACAGTTCGGCCCCCGCGGCGGCAGGCTCTCGCTCCACGTGGACTTCCACCCGATCGACCGGCAGTTCAAATCCTCGTTGGGCCGCATCATGTCGAAGCTCGACGATTGGACACGCAACGCGCGCAGCAATCCCATGGAGACGCGCAAGGCGTTCGCAGGCTGCGAAACGTTCATCGGCAGGCTCCAGGCGGAACTCGGCCAGATCCGCGACACGAACGGCATCAAGGAATACGGTGCGCGCAACCTCGATCCACGCGTGCGCAGCTCGTTCTACGCGATCGTGCACCATAACGATCTGCCCGACGAGCGCATCAGCTCCACCGGCGGCAAGTCCGGCGGCGCGTTGCAGGAACTCACCTCGTTCGTCTACGGCGCGGCCCTGATCTACCTGCTCGGCGGCGACCTGACCGGCAAGCCCACCTACACCACGCTGTTCCTGGACGAAGCCCTCATCAAAGCCGACGGACGCTACACGAAACGCGCGCTGACCGTGCTGCCGCGCCTCGGCTTCCAGATCATCGTATCCGCGCCGGAAAGCAAAACCGCCGAAATCCTCAGCATCGCAGACAAAGCGTACGTGGCATACAAGGATCCCGCAACCGGCAACTCGTACCTGCAGGAGCTCGACCGCGAGCCGGCAACGCAAGCCGAAACACAAGACGCCACCGTCGAGCAGACGCAACCCGCGACGGAGGCATAATATGGCAGCGGCCAGAAACACCACAAGCGAAACGGACATCCGCCGGAAACTCGACGAATACGTCGACGCCCACCTCACCAGGCACATGTACGACACCGACGAATCCTGGCCGCTGCGCAAAACCATCCGACTGCCCAAACAAGCCGAACTAGAGCAGCACTACAACCAAATCCGCGCCCAAAACGAAACCATCCGCGACTGGGCGCGGCAACACCACTGCGAAACCAGCGAGAAAACCAAAATCGTCTCCAGCGGACTCATCCAACAAAAAAGCCCGCTCATCGACTCCGTGACCATACCCGACCTCGACACCGCCCTCCGCATCGCCACCAAACAAACCCGCGAACGCTACCTACGCGAACACGACCGCATGAGCGCGCTCGCCAAAGAATTCGGCCTCGAACCAGCGAACGCCATGAACGTCGCCAAAACCCTCAAAGACCACGACGACACCGACTTCCACCTCGTCATCCAAGCCGCCCACTACTTCGCAAACCACGACTGCCACACCATGACCCCACGCATGGCGCCCATCCCAGGATTCAGCGCCAAATGGCTCGGCACACCCAACTCCCAACGCCGCAAAGCGATATGCCAGCTCACCGGACAAGACAACCTCACCTTCCAGGAACGCCCGAACGAACTCCGACTACGCCTCATGGACGCCGAACACCACGACCAACCCGACCTCATCGTCACCCAACCATGGGTCCGCAGCCAGCCAACCGACATCGAACACGCCATCATCATCGAAAACAAAGACACCTACCAGGCCATGCCCACCGTCGAACACGCCATCTGCATCCTCGGCAACGGATACGCCGCAACATCACACATCACAACACTCCTGCCATGGCTCACCACCATCCCCAACATCATCTACTGGGGCGACATGGACGCCAACGGACTCGACATCCTCTCCAAACTACGCGCCACCGGCATCCCATGCACATCCATACTGATGGACACCACCGCATACCGGACATACGAACAATACGGCACCCAATTCGACGCCAAAAACAAACCCCTCACCACACAAACCCCACAACCCACACCCGGACTCACCACCGAAGAACGCAAACTCTACGAAACACTCTGCACAGGAACAGACATCCAATACCTACGCATCGAACAGGAACGCATCCCCATACGCGACGCCACAACCATCCTGCACGACCAACACCACTGGCCAATCGACATACCCGGCAACGACATACCAAACAACAACACCAAATAGAACACCTGTTCGAAACCACAACAAAAATACGCTATCCTATACAACAGAACAGGCAACACCAAGCGGAAGAACACCATGACAACCAAACGCAACAACACGACACACAACGAAGTCGTGGTCGAACGCGTACTCACCAGCGACGCATTCCTCACACGCGAAATCAAAAAAGCCCCCATGAAAACAACAGGCGACTCACTCATAGCAGACCTCACCCACCTACCCAACGACCTCAAAATCACCATCCAAGGCGCTCGCGAGCACAATCTCAAGAACGTGGACTTGGAGTTTCCTCGCAACCGCATGGTGGTGTTCACCGGCCTGTCGGGTTCGGGCAAATCCTCGTTGGCGTTCGATACGCTGTTCGCCGAGGGCCAGCGCAGGTATGTCGAATCGCTGTCGGCGTACGCGCGCCAGTTTCTGGGGCAGATGGACAAGCCGGACGTCGACTTCATCGAGGGGCTGAGCCCCGCGGTTTCGATCGACCAGAAGACCACGAACCGCAATCCGCGTTCGACGGTCGGCACAATCACCGAGATCTATGATTATCTGCGACTGCTGTTCGCCCGCACCGGCATTCCGCATTGTCCGGAATGCGGCGCCCTGGTAAGCGCGCAAACACCGCAGCAGATGGTGGACACGTTGCTGAAGTATCCGGAACGCACGCGTTTCCAGATTCTCGCGCCGGTCGTGCGCGGCCGCAAGGGCGAATTCGAGGATCTGCTCGAACTGCTGCGTGGCGATGGTTACGCGCGTGCGCTGATCGACGGTGAGATGCGGCAATTGTCCGATGACATCAAGCTCGCCAAGCAGAAGAAGCACACCATCGAAGTGGTGGTGGATCGTCTGGTGGTCAAGGACGGTATCCGCCAGCGTCTGACCGATTCCATCGAAACGGCGTTGAAGCTTTCCAAAGGCGTGGCCGTCGCCGATTTCGTCGATTTGGACGAGAAGGATCCGGACCGCCGCAAGCCGTTCTCCGAGAAACGCGCCTGCCCGAACGGCCATCAGCTGGAACTCGACGAGATCGAACCGCGCACCTTCTCCTTCAACGCGCCGTATGGCGCCTGCCCTGAATGCACGGGTATCGGATACAAGCTGGAGATCGATCCCGAACTGGTCATTCCCGATCCGGACAAGACGCTGAACGAGAACGCCATCGAACCGTGGGGCATGACCAAGGGCACCGGCGAATACTACCGTCATGTGCTTGAGGGACTCGGCGATGAGATGGGCTTCGACCTGGACACGCCTTGGAAGGATCTGCCCAAGGACGCGCGCGACGCCATTATGTATGGCCGTGATTTCAAGGTGCAGGTCTCGTACCGCAACCGTTGGGGTCGCATGCGCGAGTATTCCACCGGTTTCGAAGGCGTGGTGCGCACGTTGATGCGCCGGCATGACGAAACCGATTCCGACCAGATGAAGCAGTATTACGAGTCGTACATGCGCGAGGTGCCATGCCAGGCGTGCCATGGGCGGCGTCTGCGTCCGGAAGTGCTTGCCGTCACCGTGGGCGACGAGTCCATCGCGGACGTGTGCGACATGTCCGCCGAACGGAGCCTCGCATGGATCAACGGCCTAGAACTCGAAGGCTCGGCCGCGCAGATAGCCGGCGAAGTCGTCAAGGAGATTCGCGCACGACTCGGCTTCCTCAACGATGTCGGCCTGAACTATCTGACGTTGTCGCGTGCGGCGAAGACCCTGTCGGGCGGCGAGGCGCAGCGCATCCGACTGGCCACCCAGATCGGCTCCGGCCTGGTGGGCGTCATGTATGTGCTGGACGAACCATCCATCGGCCTGCATCAGCGTGACAACGAACGGCTGATCGGCACATTGCATCATTTGCGCGACCTCGGCAACACGCTGATCGTCGTCGAACATGACGAGGAGACCATCAGAAACGCGGACTGGGTCATCGACATCGGTCCGGGCGCCGGCGAACATGGCGGCGAGGTCGTGTATTCCGGCCCCGCCAGAAAAATCACCGAAGCGCCACGCTCCATCACCGGCGACTACATCGCCGGCCGACGGAAGATCGAAGTGCCCGCCGCACGCCGCAAGACGCATAAGACCAAGCAGCTGCGCGTGGTCGGAGCCCGCGAGAACAACCTCAAGAACCTGAACGTCAATTTCCCGCTGGGCGTGTTCACCTGCGTGACGGGCGTGTCCGGTTCCGGCAAATCCACGCTGGTCAACCAGATCCTTTATCCGGTGCTTGCGGACAAGCTGAACGGCGCGCGCATCGTGCCCGGCAAGCACACGCGCGTGGAAGGCGTGGACCAGTGCGACAAGGTGATCCACGTCGACCAGAATCCGATCGGCCGCACTCCGCGTTCCAATCCCGCCACCTATACGGGAGTATGGGACAAAATCCGCACGCTGTTCGCCAAGACGCCCGAAGCGCAGGTGCGCGGCTATGGTCCCGGACGGTTCTCGTTCAACGTCAAGGGAGGCCGCTGCGAGGCATGCCACGGCGACGGCACATTGAAAATCGAAATGAACTTCCTGCCGGACGTGTACGTGGACTGCGAGGAATGCCACGGCCAGCGCTACAATCGCGAGACTCTCGAAGTGAAGTACAACGGCAAATCGGTCGCCGACGTGCTGAACATGCCCATCGAGGAGGCCGCGCAGTTCTTCAAGGCGTACCCGTCCATCTCGCGTTACCTGGACACCCTGGTGCAGGTCGGTCTCGGCTATATCCGGCTCGGCCAGCCGGCGCCGACGCTGTCCGGCGGCGAATCGCAGCGCGTGAAACTCGCGACGGAACTCCAACGGCGTTCCACCGGCAAAACCGTGTACATCCTCGACGAGCCGACCACCGGCCTGCATTTCGAGGACGTGCGCAAACTGCTGCTCGTATTGCAGGGATTGGTGGACAAGGGCAACGCCGTCATCGTCATCGAGCACAATCTCGACGTGGTCAAATCCGCGGATTGGATCATCGATCTGGGGCCGGAAGGCGGTGACGGCGGCGGCACCATCGTCACCGAAGGCACGCCGGAGCAGGTCGCGCAATGCGAACAGTCGTGGACGGGCAAGTTCCTTAGGGATATGCTGTGACTGATTTCGAACGACACAGTCCGGACGTGTGGCGCAAAACGGCGGATGCGTTACGGGAAACCGCAGTATCGGACGCCGGCACCCAATCCGACGGCAGGGGAGTGAACAAGAACGGCGCGCCCCTGTTGGGGGATACTCGCGACCTGTTCCGTCCGAAAACCTCCGACATTCCCGCGCAGCCGGGCGTATACAAGTGGCGTGACGGCGAGGGGCGCGTCATCTACGTTGGCAAGGCCAAGAACCTGCGCAACCGGCTGACGAACTACTTCCAGCCGCTCTACCAGCTGCATCCACGCACCCAGACCATGGTGTTGACGGCTCGCAGCCTCGAATGGACGGTAGTGGGTACGGAACTGGAGTCGCTCACACTCGAATACACGTGGATCAAGGAGTTCGACCCACGATTCAACGTGGTGTTCCGCGATGACAAGACCTACCCGTATCTGGCCATCTCATCAGGCGAACGCATCCCACGCGTATGGGTGACTCGCAGCCGCAAACGTCGCGATACCAGATATTTCGGCCCGTACGCCAAGGTATGGGATCTTCGGCACAGCCTCGACGCGTTGCTGAAGACGTTTCCCGTGCGCACATGCTCGAAGAACGTGTTCCACAAGGCGCAGTTGACGGGCCGTCCATGCCTGTTGGCATCGATCGGCAAATGCTCCGCTCCATGCGTGAACCGTATCGGCGCTGACGAGCATCGCAGGATGTGCGAGCAGCTTGTCGGCGTGATGACCGGCCGAATCGGCAAATCGTATATCGCCCAACTGACCCGCGACATGAAGCAGGCGAGCGCCGAACTGGAATTCGAGAAGGCGGCCCGGCTGCGCGATCAGATCAAAATGCTCGGGACCGTGGTCCAGCAGAACGCCGTCGTGTTCGATTCGGATGTCGACGCCGACGTGTTCGGCATCGCGTCCGACGAGCTTGAAGCCAGCGTGCACGCGTTCTTCGTGCGGTCCGGATCAATTCGCGGCGAACGTAACTGGAGTGTGGAGCGAGTCGAAGATGTGAGCGACGCGGAGTTGATCGCCGATCTGATCACTCAGGTATATTCGGAAACCACGGGGGAGAGCGCGGCCGTCTCCGATTCGACCGTCGTGACCGAGCAGCGCAATGCGATCGGTTCGACACAGATCGTGACCGCAACGGATGCTATCGCCCGTGCGCAGGCCACGAAGGAACGCAACGAACGTCAGGAGCAGACGGGACGTGCCGACCTGCTGGCTCCAATCGCGCCTGTTCCCCGTGAGGTGATCGTTCCAATCGAACCGTCGCGCAGCGCAGGGCTTGAGCAATGGCTAAGCGGATTGCGTGGAGCGGCCGTCACCATCCGTGTAGCCAGCAGAGGCGACAAGAAACAGCTTATGGACCGTGCCAACGACAATGCCAAGCAGGCGTTGGCACGCAGCAAGATGAGCCGTATCAGCGATATGGGCGCACGTTCCGATGCGATGAACGATGTGGCGAAGGCTCTTGGGCTTGAACAGGCGCCGTTGCGCATTGAATGCTACGACATTTCCAACACAGTCGGCGGCGCATTCCAGGTAGCGTCCATGGTGGTGTTCGAAGACGCGATCGCGAAAAAGTCGGAGTACCGCCGTTTCGCCATCCGAGGTGCGGACGGGCAGGGCGCGTTGGATGATTTGAGCGCATTGTATGAGACGTTGACCCGTCGTTTCCGCCATGGCAACATCGCCGGCGATTCCGGGGAAAGCATGGACAACGAGCGTCGGATGGCCACGCAAAATGATAGGTCGGATGGCACGAATGGTCCTGAAACGGATGCCGTGCAGCAGAACACCAACCGTCGCCATTTCGCCTATAAGCCGAATCTGGTCGTGGTCGATGGCGGCAAACCGCAGGTGATGGCGGCGGCCGAGGCGCTTGCCGACTGCGGCGTGGACGATGTGGCCGTCTGCGGATTGGCGAAGCGTCTTGAGGAGGTTTGGGTGCCGGATGACGACTATCCGATCATCCTCAAGCGACAATCCGAAGGCATGTATCTGCTGCAGCGGGTGCGTGACGAATCGCATCGTTTCGCCATCACCTACCATCGTCAGACCAGACGCAAAGGAGCTTTGCGTTCCGCTTTGGACGACATTCCCGGCATCGGCGAAGCCTATCAGAAACGGCTTCTCAACCATTTCGGCTCCGTACGCGCCATGCGTGAGGCGAGCGTGGAGGATTTCGAACAGGTCAAAGGCATCGGCCATGCCAAGGCCGAGAACATTTACCAGGCATTGCATTCGTCCGTTGACATTGCTTCGAAGGCGGAGGATGCCCTCCGAACAGTGAAATCGGATGGAAACAGTCCGAAAGATGAAAAGAAATAGAATCTGTAACGAGCAATCGCTTCTGCGTTGCTAGCATGATGAATGGTGAGAGTAAGGGAGGGAACATGACCGAGGTGGACCATCGGTGCGCGGTCCTTGGCAAACCCATCGCGCATTCGCTTTCCCCTGTATTGCATAATGCGGCCTATCGAGCTCTAGGACTTGACAGCTGGTCGTATGGCAGGCACGAGGTCGGCGAGACGGAGCTTGAGGATTTTTTGGAGTCGCTTGATTCCAGCTGGGCGGGACTGAGCCTGACCATGCCGTTGAAGAAGACCATCCAGCCATATGGCGTGCCATGCAACGCGTGGGCGAAAGAGCTGAAGGTGGCCAACACCGCCGTCTTCGACTGGTCTGGCGCGAACGATAAGAACGCCGCCATCCCTGCGATCAGGCTCTACAACACGGATGTGAAGGGAATTGAGCTCGCCTTCGAGCACTCGTATCGGGCACGTGGCATGCGGATGGATTCTGGACAAGACGGCGAGGCGGTGATCATCGGCAATGGCAACACCGCCACCTCGGCTTTGGCGGCCTGCACCGAGATGCCCCACATTGGACATGTCACCGTCGTGGCACGCCATCCCGATAAGAACGAGGCGCTTGAACCATTGGCGGAAAGCCATATGGGCGTCGGCTCCATAAGCATCGTCGCCATGGACCATGCGGCGAATCTGCTGTCCCATGCGGACGTCGTCATCAACACCATCCCCGGCCTTGCCGCCGATCCGATCGCCGAGGCGTTTGCCTCAGCCGGCATAGTCACGAATGGCACGCTACTCGACGTGGTCTATGATCCCCGCCCGACCAAGCTCATGCAGGCCTGGAGGTCATGCGGCGGCACCGCCATCGGCGGCGAGGAGATGCTGCTGTACCAAGCCATGATTCAAGTCTGGCTGATGACCGGCATATGGGACAACGATCCGCCGACCGAGCCCACCAGCCATCAGAAAGTCGAAGCATTGGAGCATGCCATGCGCTCCGCGCTTAAGGAGGCCCTGTGATGAACGAAAAGAACAACGCCGTCAACCAGGCAGGCAGACATACGAGCGCGCCTTCTCCGGCCGCAGGCTTCGAAGTGCTGCTCATCACCGGCATGAGCGGCGCGGGCCGGTCCCACGCGGCCAACAGCATCGAGGACATGGGCTGGTATGTGGTCGACAACATGCCGCCGAAACTGCTTGTCCCGCTGGTGGACATGATGACCAGCTCCGGTTCGAACATCCACAAACTCGCCGCGGTCATCGACGTGAGGTCACGTGACTATTTCGACGACCTGTCCGCCGTGCTGAGCCATCTGGACGATCTTGGGGTGAAGACCCGCATCCTGTTCCTCGACGCCAGCAACGAGGTGCTCATCAAGCGCTACGAATCCGTGCGCAGGCCCCATCCGCTGCAGCAGGGCAATCGTCTGATCGACGGCATCCTTGAGGAACGCGACCTGCTGAAGAACCTCAAAGAGCACGCCGACATCGTCATCGACACCTCGGCATTGAGCATCCATCAGCTGTCCACGAAACTGTACGAGGGTCTGCTTGGTTCCGGACCGACCACGGTTTCCGTGCATATCTTCAGTTTCGGATTCAAATACGGCATTCCGATAGACGCCGATTTCGTGGCGGACGTCCGGTTCCTTCCCAACCCGTTCTGGGTGCCGGAGCTTCGTTCGCTGACGGGCAAGGACAAACCGGTCAGCGACTACGTGCTCTCCAGCGAGGGCGCGGAGGAGTTCCTTGACGCCTACGAGAAAGCCATCGCCATCGCCATCGAAGGTTATGCGCAGGAAGACAAGCACTATGTGACCATCGCGTTCGGATGCACCGGCGGCCAGCACCGTTCCGTGGCCATGAGCGAGGCCTTGGCCAAGCGCCTGCGTGCGCGTGGTCTCACGGTCTCCGTATCGGCCCGCGAGCTGGACAAGCGTTCGGCCGATTGATGACCGCATTGTGAGAAGACAGTATCCAAATACAAAGAAAAGCTGCCGGCTTTGTCCAAGTTATTCGGTATCACAGTAAGCCGGTAGCAGTGCGGGTCGAGTCCGCGACTCGCCTGAAATTATAGGGAAGAACAGGAAAGTAGGAGGTTGGCTCTTGGCTCTTCTGGATGACGTCAAAAGCGAGCTGGCCGCAATCGACAACGAGTTGCCCATCGCCAAAAAGGCACAGGCGACTGCGATGATTCGATTCGGCAATGGTTTGCACTCGGTGGATCACCACATTCTCGTGCAGGCGCAGCTTGATTCCCAAGACGCGGCCATATGGCTGCAGGACACCATCAGAAATCTGTACGGCCACGAAGCCACGCTTACCCCCGTTTCCAGGCAGACGCCGACCGGCGTGGTGCAGCGCTTCATAGTCCGCGTCCCCAAGGGCAGCGCGGCTCTGGTGCTGCAGACCGGCCTGTACAGCCGTTACACCAAAAACATGGTGCTGGGTCTGCCGGGCGACATCATCAACGGCAAGATCGCCCAGATCAAGGCCGCCTGGCGTGGCGCGTTCCTCGCAGGCGGACACCTGTCCGACCCGGGCAAGGCCAGCTATCTCGAAATCGTATGTCCGAATCATGAGGCCGCGCTGGCGCTGGTCTCCACCGCGCGTCGTCTCGGCATCACCGCCAAGCCGCGTAAGCTGCGCAGCTCCGAACGTGTGACGTTGCGCGACCCCGATGCCATCGAACGCATGCTCATCCTCATGGGCGCCCCTCATTCCGCCCGCGAATGGACCGGAAAGCGTTCCGACGGAGAGGCCCGAGGCAAGGCGAACCGTCTGGCGAACTTCGATGACGCCAACATGCGCCGTAGCGCCAAGGCCGCCGCGGAAGCCTGCGATAAGGTCCGCCAGGCCTTTGAAATCCTCGGCGACGACGTTCCGGACAATCTTAAATCCGCCGGCCAGCTCCGACTCGACCATGCCGACGCGTCCCTTGAGCAGCTGGGCCGTCTCGCCGACCCGCCAATCACCAAGGACGCGATCGCCGGACGTATCCGTCGACTGCTGCAATTGGCTGAGAAAACGGAGAAGGCACGCCGTCAAGCGGCTTGATTTTCGTTTCCGGAAACAAAACACCATGCGACTTTTCCGTCGTATGGTGTTTTTTGTTCGTTTGGGCTTGTATTATGCGTAAGTGGCAATATGGCCATTCCACGCTTACAAGCGGCTAGGAAAGGATATACATGAAGACACTCAAGGATCTTGGAGATCTCAAGGGCAAGCGCGTTCTGGTTCGCGCCGATTTCAACGTTCCGCTGGACGGCACCACGATCACCGATGATGGTCGTATCAAGGCCGCCCTGCCGACCATCAAGGCTCTGCGCGAACAGGGTGCGAAGGTCATTCTGATGGCTCATCTCGGCCGTCCGAAGGGCAAGGTCGTTCCGGAACTGTCCCTGGCTCCGGTCGCCGCCCGTCTCGGCGAGCTGCTCGGCATCACCGTTCCGCTGGCTGCCGACACCTATGGTGAGGACGCCCAGGCCAAGGTCGCCGCTATGAACGATGGCGACGTCGTGCTGCTGCAGAACGTGCGTTTCAACCCGGAGGAGACCAGCAAGGATCCGGAGGAGCGTGCCGCATACGCCAAGAAGATCGCCGCTCTCGGTGAGGTCTTCGTCTCCGACGGCTTCGGTGTCGTGCACCGCGCCCAGGGCTCCAACTATGATGTCGCCGCCGATCTGCCGGCCGCCGCTGGCCTGCTGGTCGAGAAGGAAGTCAAGGCACTGTCCCGCGCCACCGTGAACCCGGAGCGTCCGCTGACCGTCGTGCTCGGCGGCTCCAAGGTCTCCGACAAACTCGGCGTGATCGACAACCTGCTGGACAAGGCCAACCGTCTGGTCATCGGCGGTGGCATGGCGTACACCTTCCTCAAGGCCAAGGGCTACGAGGTCGGCACCTCCCTGCTGGAAGAGGACCAGATCGAAACCGTCAAGGGCTACATGGAGCGCGCCGAGAAGAACGGCGTCGAACTCGTGCTGCCGACCGATGTCGTCATCAACCCGGTCTTCCCGAAATCCGATGAGGACATCGCTCCGGAAGTCGTGGCCGCCGATGCCATTCCGGCCGACAAGATGGGTCTGGACATCGGTCCGGAATCCCAGAAGCTCTTCCACGATAAGATCGTCGATTCCAAGACCGTCGTGTGGAACGGCCCGATGGGCGTGTTCGAGGTCCCGACCTTCGCTGAAGGCACCAAGGCCGTGGCCCAGGCTCTCGTCGATGCCACTGCTGCCGGCGCATTCACCATCGTCGGTGGTGGCGATTCCGCTTCCGCAGTGCGCAACCTCGGCTTCCCGGAGGATGGCTTCTCGCACATCTCCACCGGTGGCGGCGCCTCCCTCGAGTTCCTCGAGGGCAAGGAACTGCCGGGCCTGAAGGTGCTCGACTGATCTCAGAATCATGAAGGGGTGCTTCCTCATCAGTGGGTGGGGGAGCACCTTTTGCGTATTTCGCATACAATGTCACAAGAACGACCTTTCGCTTTGACGAGCACGGACGGGAGACGACGAATATTATGGGGCCGAAACGGATTCCTTTGGTGGCCGGAAACTGGAAGATGAATTTCGATCATCTTGAAGCGACGTATTTCGTACAGCAGCTTGCATGGAATCTTCGGGCCGTCCATTTCGACTACAAACGTTGCGAAATCGCATTGATGCCGTCATTCACCTCACTCCGCAGCGTGCAGGTCGCCGTCGAATCGGACAATCTGAAAATCCGCTACGGGGCCCAAGCCGTCTCAGTCACCTCGCAGGGAGCGTTCACCGGCGACGTCTCCGCCGATATGATCGCCCATCTCGGCTGCTCGTACGTGATCGTCGGCCATTCGGAACGACGCAAATACCATCCCGAAGACGACGCGAACATCGTCGACCAGGTGAGGGCCGTGCTTGCTGCCGGCATGCAGCCGATACTTTGCGTCGGAGAAAGCTACGAGGAACGGCGCAAAGGCATAGAGCTCGATTTCGCGGTCGGCCAGGTGCACGACGTGACGCGGGACCTGTCCGATGAGGAGGCCGCGAAGCTGATTGTGGCGTACGAGCCGGTATGGGCGATCGGCACCGGCATGGTGGCTACGCCTCAGTCGGCACAGGACGCGGCCAGGGCGATCCGAAACGACCTGTCCGATACGTTCGGAACACGGGTCGGCGAAACGGTGCGAATCCTGTACGGCGGTTCGGTGTCCTCGAAAAACGCGGTGGAACTGATCAACGAGCCGGATGTGGACGGCTTCCTGATCGGCGGCTCCGCGTTGAAGGTCGATGAACTCACACGCATCTGCAAGCTGACATTGGAAACAACCGCCTGAAAACTTTTAAAAAGCATGGTTGGACGCTCGATTTTTTCAACACCATGCGCTATTATCAGAAACAGTGTTTACGAACTGGAGGTTCACCCGTGTCCGCTATGGCTACTGTCAAGCTTGTGCTGCAGATTCTTCTTGTCATCCTCAGCCTCTTGCTCACCTTGCTTATCCTTATGCACAAGGGTAAAGGCGGCGGCTTGTCCGACATGTTCGGCGGCGGACTCACCCAGAACGCGGGTTCCTCCGGTGTCGCGGAAAAGAACCTGAACCGTTGGACCGTCATCATCGCCCTGCTGTGGGTGGCCATCATCATCGCCCTCGGTCTGATGACGAAATTCAACCTCATCTGATTGACGTAATTTGGTTTGGCCCATGACCGGCTTCACGGTCATGGGCCAAACTTGTCTCCGGCTAGATTGCTCCCGCAAAGGATTCAAATGACTTCGACAAACAACACCTATGATGACGTGACCATGGTCGTCGCCGATCTGGACGGCACACTGCTGCACGACGGAAAGACTTTCGAGGACCGTTTCCTGACGCAACGATCCATTGACAGCATCAACCGCATGCACGACGCCGGCATCAAATTCGTGGTGGAGACCGCGCGACCGGTCAGCACCGGCTACTCGTTCGTGCAGAAGCTTCCGGTTGACGCCGTCGCCTATCTCAACGGGGCGCTGTTGGATTTCAACCCCGTCTCGTCCGATTACGATATGCTCACCTCACCGACACTGCCGAAGGACGGACATCTGCAGAAGATCGGATTCTCTTCGAAAAGGGCCTGCGAGGTCTGCAAGTACCTGCTGGAGGAACTGCCTGGCATGGAAGTGGGCATCGTCATGGATGATGTCAGGTACACGAATTTCGACGTCACGAAATACTGGAAGACGCAGACCTGGCGATACACGGATTTCGATGACGTTCCGGACGGCACCGCGGACAAGCTGATCCTGTTCCCGAACGAGGAGCAGTGGAAGCGTGTGGGACGGCTCATCCCCGACGATTTCGACGTGCATATCTCCGAAGGCTCGCTGTGGATGCTGATGAATCCGCAGGCCAATAAGGAGCATGCATTGAGCATCCTCGCCGATCGCATGTCGACGCCGTTGTCACGGACCGTCTCATTCGGCGACGATTTGGTGGACATCGCCATGCTTCGTGAATCCGGCAGGGGAGTGGCCGTGGCCAACGCGAACCCCGACGTGTTGAAAATCGCCGATGAGATCTGCCCTTCGAACAATGATGACGGCGTGGCCCAATGGGTTGAGAACAATCTGCTTTGACCGACCCCCCCCACATGGAGTCTTTTCACGGAATTGAACTCATTCATGCAGCGGCATGAAACACATCCACCAAAATTGAACTCTTTGTCTTTCTTGGTGCCCTGTCGTGCTATTCTTTGAACTAGCTTTTGTTTAAATTGAACTGGAAGGATAGGCATGACGGAATCATTCTCGACCAGATTGAATGATGCCATGGCATTACGCGAGCTTAAACAGATTGATTTCGTTCATGCTGCGGAAAAGTTCAATATCAAGCTCGGCAAAAGCCATATGAGCCAATACGTCAGTGGCAAAACCGTTCCCCGTGCCGATATCGCGCATTTCCTTGCCGCGTATCTGCGGGTCAACGAGGATTGGCTGATGGGCAAGGATGTTCCCATGGAAGAGCATGCCGCGATTTTGCCGGATTTTGCCGGTGAACAGCCCGACCATGTTGACGATGCATCCGAGCAACCGACAGAAGGAAGAACCATGCGCACTTTTACGAAATCCCACAAGCTCGACAACGTGCTGTACGACGTCCGTGGACCGGTCGCCGACGAGGCCGCGCGCATGGAGGCCGCCGGCACGCACATCCTGAAACTCAATATCGGCAATCCGGCACCGTTCGGCTTCCGCACGCCGGATGAAGTGGTCTACGACATGTCGCAGCAGCTGCCCGACACGGAAGGCTATTCGCCGTCGAAGGGCCTGTTCTCCGCGCGCAAAGCCATCATGCAGTATGCGCAGCTGAAGAACATCCCCAACGTGTCCATCGACGACATCTACACCGGCAACGGCGTCAGCGAACTTATCAACCTGTCCTTATCCGCGTTGCTGGACAACGGCGACGAGGTACTCGTGCCGTCGCCGGATTATCCGCTGTGGACAGCTTGCGTGAATCTGGCCGGCGGAACCGCGGTGCATTACGTCTGCGATGAGGATTCCGAATGGTATCCGGACATCGACGACATGCGTTCCAAGATTACCGACAAGACCAAGGCGATCGTCATCATCAATCCGAACAATCCGACCGGCGCGCTGTATCCGAAGGAAGTGCTTCAGCAGATTGTCGATCTTGCGCGAGAGCACCAGCTCATGATCTTCTCGGATGAGATCTACGACCGTCTGGTCATGGATGGGTTGGAGCACATCTCCATCGCGTCCCTTGCGCCTGACCTGTTCTGCGTGACGTTCTCCGGATTGTCGAAGTCCCATATGATCGCCGGCTGGCGTGTCGGCTGGATGGTGCTGAGCGGCAACAAGCGTCTCGCCAAGGATTACATCGAGGGTCTGAACATGCTGGCCAACATGCGTATGTGCTCGAACGTGCCTGCGCAGTCGGTGGTGCAGACCGCATTGGGCGGCCATCAAAGCGTCAAGGATTATCTGGTGCCCGGCGGCCGCATCTACGATCAGCGCGAGTTGGTGTACAACATGCTCAACGATATTCCAGGCATCACCGCGGTCAAACCGAAAGCGGCGTTCTACATCTTCCCGAAGATCGATGTGAAGAAGTTCAACATCCATTCCGATGAGCAGTTCGCGCTTGACCTGCTGCATGACAAGCATATCCTCATCAGCCACGGCGGTGCGTTCAACTGGCAGGAACCGGACCACTTCCGTGTGGTCTATCTGCCTCGCATCAGCATGTTGAAGGAGACCATCGGCGAAATCGGCGACTTCTTCAGCACGTATTGGCAGGCTTGATTTTCGGTTCGCTTTTCTTTCGATTATGGCCGCGATCTGATATCGCGGCCTTTTTGTCTTTCCGTATGTCTTCTGCGCGTATTATTTCGGCATACGAAAAAGAGGTCTCCATCAAAAGATGGAGACCTCTCGGCTTTTATCCGTTTAACGGTGCTGTATCAGCGAATGATTCAGCCGTTGACGCGGTCGATGCCAGCCTGGACGTCGGCGAGGACGGTGTCCCAGGACTTGATGAAGGCTGCTACGCCGTCAGCTTCCAGCTTGTCGGTGACATCCTTGATGTTGATGCCCAGATCGGCGAGCTTGTTCATGATGGCGTGGGACTCTTCGTAGGTGCCCTTGATGGACGGAGCGCCATTGCCGTGATCGGCGAGAGCGTTCAGGGTCTTCTCCGGCATGGTGTTGACGACGAACGGAGCAACGAGCTCGTCGACGTACTTGCAGTCGGAGTAGGCGGCGTTCTTGGTGCCGGTGGAGGCCCACAGCGGACGCTGCTTCTTGGCGCCCTTGGCTTCAAGAGCGGCCCAACGCGGATCGTTGGCGAACTTGTTCTCGAACAGCTCGTAAGCCAGGCGAGCGTTGGCCACAGCGGCCTTGCCCTCGAGAGCCTTGGCTTCGTCGGAGCCGTTGGCTTCCAGCAGCTTGTCCACAGCGGTGTCCACGCGGGAGACGAAGAAGGAAGCGACGGAGCCGATGTGCTTCAGGTCGTGGCCGTTGGCGTCAGCCTGGGCGATGCCCTCGATGTAGGCGTCGATGACCTGCTCGTAACGCTCCAGGGAGAAGATCAGGGTGACGTTCACGGAGATGCCCTTGGCCAGGGTGGCGGTGATTGCCGGCAGGCCTTCGAGGGTGGCCGGAATCTTGATCATGGCGTTCGGACGGTTCACCTTGGCCCAGAGTTCCTCGGCCTGCTTCTCGGTGGCCTCGGTCTCGTGAGCCAGACGCGGATCCACTTCGATGGAGACGCGGCCGTCAACGAAATCGGACTTCTCGGCAACCTCACGGAAGATGTCGGTGGCGTTGCGCACGTCGGTGGTGGTGAGCTCGCGCACGGCGGTCTCAACGTCGACCTTGCCCAGTTCCTTCAGCTGCGGATCGTACGGGCCGACCTCGTGCAGAGCCTTCTGGAAGATGGACGGGTTGGTGGTCACGCCGACAACGTTCTTGTTGGCGATGAGATCCTGCAGAGAGCCGGACTCGATGCGGGAGCGGGACAGGTCGTCCAGCCAGATCGAGACACCGGAGTCAGAGGTGCGCTGAGTTGCTTCAGTCATTGTTTTTTCTCCTTGATACCTTTTTGGATCAAATCTTGTTTATCGGTGAAAGGGGAGGGGCGCATGCTGTCGTGTCCCTCCCCGTATCATCACTTGGCGGCTTCGACTTCCGCGATGGAGGCCTTGGCGGCTTCCACAACGTGCTCGGCGGTGATGCCCAGATCGATCATGTTCTGAGCGCCATCACCCTGCAGGCCGAACTGCTCGATGGACACCGGCTTGCCGTAGGAGCCGAGGTACTTGTACCACGGCATGGCAACGCCGGCCTCGACGGAGACGCGGGCCTTGACGGCGGCCGGAAGCACGGCCTCCTTGTATTCGGCGTCCTGCTCCTCGAACCATTCCACGCACGGCACGGACACGACGCGGGCCTTGATGCCCTCGCCGGCCAGGGTCTTGGCAGCGGACACAGCCCACTGGACTTCGGAACCGGTGGCCATGATGATGACGTCCGGGGTGCCCTCGGTGTCGACGAGCACGTAAGCGCCCTTCTTCACGCCGTCCTTGGCCTTCTCAGCGGTCTCGGCGAGAACCGGGACGCCCTGACGGGTCAGAACCATAGCGGTCGGCAGGGTGTTCTTCTTCTCGAAGAAGTAACGGTAGGCTTCAGCGGTCTCGTAAGCGTCGGCCGGACGAGCGACCTCGAGCTGCGGGATGGCGCGGAAGGAAGCCAGATGCTCCACCGGCTGGTGGGTCGGGCCATCTTCGCCGACTGCGACGGAGTCGTGGGACCACACGTACAGGTTCGGAATCTGCATGAGGGCGGCCAGACGCACGGCGGAACGCTCGTAATCGGAGAACATGAAGAAGGTGCCGCCGTACGGACGGGTGTGGGAGCCCAGCAGGATGCCGTTGGTGATGGTGCCCATGGTGAACTCGCGCACGCCGAAGTGGAGCTGACGGCCGTACTTGCTGCAGTTCGGCCACTGCTTGGTGGCGCACTCAGCCGGGGCGAAGGTCTCAGCGCCCTTGAGGTCGGTCTTATTGGAGCCGCCGAGGTCGGCGGAGCCGCCCCAGAGTTCCGGCATGACGGCTGCGATGGCGTTCAGAGTGGAGCCGGAAGCGCCACGGGTGGCGACGTTCTTGCCGACTTCGAAAGTGGCCTCGAGGTCATCGATGGCCTTGTCGAAGCCTTCCGGAAGCTCGCCGGCCTTGATGCGGTCGTACAGGGCAGCCTTGTCCGGGTTGGCCTTGCGCCATGCGTCGTACTTCTCGTCCCATTCCTTGTGGGCTTCGAGACCGCGCTCGGCGACCTTGCGGGCGTGGGCGAGGGCCTCTTCGTCAACGTGGAAGGACTCCTCCGGGTCGTAGCCGAGGAGCTTCTTGAGGCCGGCGACGGCCTCGGCGCCCAGCTTGGAGCCGTGGGAGGACGGGTCGTTGGTCTTGCCCGGGGTCGGCCATGCGATCAGGGTGTCGACCTTGATGAGCTTCGGCTGGTTCGGGGCGGCGGCGCGGGCCTTGGCGATGGTGTCGGCCAGGCCTTCGACGTCCTCCTTGTAGGAGCCGTCAGGCTGGATGAAGCTGAACTCGTCGGTGTACCAGCCGTATGCCTGGAAGCGCTTGAGCACGTCCTCGGCCAGCACCAGGTTGGTGTCGCCTTCGATCTGGATGCGGTTGGCATCGAAGATCACGGTCAGGTTACCGAGCTGCTGGTTGGCGGCGAGGGAGGCGGATTCGCCGGAGATGCCCTCTTCGATATCGCCTTCACCGCAGATGACCCAGATGTTGTGGTCGAACGGGGACTCGCCTTCCGGAGCTTCCGGATCGAGCAGGCCACGCTGGAAACGCTGGCCATAGGCGAAGCCGATGGCGGAGGCGAAGCCCTGGCCCAGCGGACCGGTGGTCATTTCGATGCCCGGGGTCAGGCCGTATTCCGGATGACCCGGGGTACGGGTGTCGGCGCCGCCACGGAAGTTCTTCAGATCGTCCAGGGTCAGGCCGTAGCCGGAGAAGTACAGCTGGACGTACTGGGTGAGGGAGGCGTGGCCACCGGAAAGAATGAAGCGATCGCGGCCTTCCCAGTTGGGGTCGTTCGGATCATGCTTGATGAAGTGCTGGTACAGGGTGTAGGCGATAGGCGCCAGGGAGACGGGGGAACCCGGGTGGCCGTGTCCCGCACGCTCAACCGCGTCGGCCGACAGGACCTTGGCCATCTTGATGGCGCGTTCGTCCAGCTCGGTCTCCTTGAATTCGGTCATGGATTACTTTCCTTCCAATTGGTCGGGCCGCGTATCCGGCTTGTGCCGAGCGCTCGACGCCCTCACATTGCGTTTCCCATAGTAGCGATGTGAGGTGACGTTGTGGTGAAATTTTGGCGTGTTTTGGTAGTTTGTGTGCTGTTAGCGCTCACAATTAACATTCGCGTGAACTTCAGATGTTCGTTTGTCGATATATCTCCCAATGCCAGTCGCCGCAAGCCTTTGCCGCATGAAGGAAACTACTCTGGAAGCGAACGAATTAGCACTCCGGGTGCCGGAGTGCTAAAACATTAAAAGAAGTTTTCCGGGTACGTCTCATCAGCACCGTCAAACATAAGGCGTACCGGCACACACCTATGCATAAGGAGGCGCGCATGGCGCAATCAAGACGCATGCTGGTGTTGCGTGCCGTGGTCGAGGATTACATCCGTTCTCAGGAACCGGTGGGTTCCACCACACTGACCCGGGATCATGACCTCGGCGTCAGCTCCGCCACCGTGCGCAACGACATGGCGGCCTTGGAAGATGAAGGCTATCTTATTCAGCCGCACACTTCGGCCGGCAGGGTGCCGACCGAAAAAGGGTACCGTTACTTCGTCGACCGTTTGGCGACGGTCGTTCCGCTATCGGAGGCCCAGCGCCGCGGCATCAATAGCTTTCTGTCCGGATCGGTCAATCTGCAGGACACGCTGCAGCGGGCCGCCCGGCTGCTGGCGCAGATCACCGGACAGGTCGCCGTCGTGGCCGCGCCGTCACTGTCGAAGTCGACATTGCGGCATATCGAAATCGTGCCAGTGTCCATTAATACGCTGCTTGCCGTAGTGATCACCGATACCGGCCGTGTCGCGCAGCATATCCTCAACGTCACGAAATTGCCGGACGTGACGACGCTCACTCATCTGACCAACGAGATCAACACGCAATGCTCCGGCGTTTCGCTGACCCGCACGGCCGATTGCGTACGACAGATGGGAGCGCGCAAGGAATACCATGCGATCAGCACGCTTGCGGAAACGCTTGCGCAGGCCTTTGATGGCATGGCGGATGACGAACGCGCGAGCGAATTGTACATGGCGGGCACTTCACGGCTTGCGCATCAACGCACGGTGGCCGACCTGGCCCCGCTGTTCGACGCGTTGGAGGAGCAGGTGGTGCTCATGAAGTTGATGAGCTCGCTGAGCGAAACCACGCAATCCGACGGCGTCGGAGTGGCGATCGGTTCCGAAACGCACACGCCCGGTTTGCTGCACGCCTCAGTGGTAACCAGTGGCTACGGGCGTACCTCCGCGGCCGCCACGGACGGCGCGACGCATGCGGCCGCATCATCACAGACGGAAAATCAAAGCGGTGATGATACGCAGCAGGCGGGCGAACCGGTCGCATTCGTCGGATCGATCGGGCCGACGCATATGGACTACGCGGCGACCATGGCCGCCGTGAGGGCGGTCGCCAGATATCTGACGGCGTTCCTCGCCCACGATGAAGGTCAGCCGGCCGACTGACCCCGCCTTATGGCACAATGACACGCAGAACCAACAGGGAGAAAGAATAATCGTGACGGACTATTACGAAGTGCTGGGCGTCGACCGTTCGGCAAGCGACGACGAGATCAAAAAGGCGTATCGAAAGATGAGCCGCAAATACCATCCCGACATCGCAGGTCCGGAATTCGAAGACAAGTTCAAGGAAGTCAACAACGCGTACGATGTGCTGTCGGATCCTAAGAAACGGGCGATGTACGATGCCGGCGTCGATCCGAACGATCCGAATGCGGGCGGCATGCACGGCGGCGGATTCGGTGGCGGATTCGGCGATATGGGGGACATCTTCAGCATGTTCACCGGTGGCGGATTCGGTGGCACCGGCGGTGGACCGACTCCGCGCACCCAGCCGGGGCGTGACGCGCTTGTTTCCGCGACCATCGATTTGAAGACGGCGGTGTTCGGCGACACCACGCACGTCAAGGTCAACACGTTCGGCCTGTGCCAGGAATGCGGCGGCACCGGCTGCCAGAACGGCACACAGCCCACACAATGTCCCGACTGCCACGGTCAGGGATATGCGCAGCGCGTGGTACGCACCATGCTCGGCCAGATGATGACCACCGCGCCATGCGAACGCTGCGAAGGCCATGGAACGGTCATCGAGAAGCCGTGCCCGTCCTGCCTCGGCCATGGCCGCGTGCGCGTCACCCGCAATGTCGGCGTCGCGGTGCCGGCCGGCGTGGCGAACAACACCCGTCTGCGTCTCGCTAATCAGGGTGAGGTCGGCGAAAATGGCGGCGTCGCGGGCGATTTGTATGTGGATATCCGCATCAAGCCGGATGACATGTTCACTCGTGATGACGACGATTTGCATTGTTGGATCAAGGTGCCGATGAGTTGGGCCGTATTGGGGCACGAAGTCGAAATCGACACCTTCGACGGCAGGCAGACGCTGGATATCCCAGCCGGCAGCCAGCCGGACGATACCGTGACGTTGAAGAACCTCGGCGTCACGCATCTCGACGACAAGAACGAGCGCGGCGATTTGGTGGCGCACGTAGTGGTGGAGATTCCTAAGAAGCTGTCCGATGACGAGCGGGAGCTGATTGAGCGGTTCGGCGAGATGCACGACACGGACGCCCAGCATGTTGTCGTGAAGTCCCGTCCGTCGTCCGGCGCGAAGAAGGGGTTCTTCTCCAAGCTGAAGGACGCGCTGCGCTAGTTTTCGCAATCCAATCGAATACGGGACATGTGAAAGAAGTCCGTATCCCAACTCATAACCTTGGGATACGGACTTCTTTCACATCTGGCATGGCGGGTGATTCCCGCCTATTTGAGCAGCGACCTGCACATGGCGCGATACTGGCTCACATATCCTCCACCGAAGAACACGCAATGTCCTGCAATGGGGTAGAGCTGCCACAATGTGATGCGGTCCTGCCATCCGGCCTTAAGCGGATGCGCCGACTGATAGCCTTCGAGGATGTCCGTAAGATATGACATGCCGAACAGGTCGAGCATGGCAAGGTCTTCCTCACGGTGCCCACCGTGAGCCGCAGGGTCAATAAGCACGGCTTCGACGTCACCGGAATCAGCAGTCCACATGACGTTGCCGCTCCACAGGTCGCCATGCACGCGTGCGGGCTTGTCGTTGGCGGCCTTGCCTAGGATGTCGGGCAAGGCGTCGATAACGGCTTCAGTCAGTTCCATGTCATAGTCGGTCAGTTCGCGACGTTTCATGCCGAGTCGTACCATCGGACGCAATCTGCCGTCCGCCAGATAGGTGGCCACATCATCCCAGGCACCGGTATCCATCGGGACGGGATCCTGCAACGGCCCGAAATAGCAGGTGCCGTCGTATCCAGTTGGAGCGGAGCCAAAATGTTCGGCACCGGCATCATGCATATGAGCTAGCGCAACACCGAAATCGCGCGCGGCTTGGATGGTCGGACCGCAGGCGTTCACGCGTTCAATGTCGAGATAATCCTTGCCCCAGTCGTATACGTCGACCACGCGTGGGCCGCCCTGCGATTGCGCCTCGCCGAGCCATTTGAGGCCGCGTCCCTCGCATTCAAAGAAACCTTCGGGGCTGAATGCCCTGCTTTTGCGGTATTTGCCCATGCCGATGAGCCTTTCTCCCATGCCGGACATGCCGGCGTACTTTTGGCTCCATTGTGTGCATGGTTTGAGACAACTATGCCGGGATGCCTTGAAAACTAGACCCCTCTCGCTACTCTTGGTCACGGAAAAGCAGACGAAACCATATTTCTACGAACATAAAGAGGGTTCATGAATTTCTTCCAAGCGATTTTCCTTGGCCTGGTGCAGGCGTTGACCGAATACTTGCCGGTCTCTTCCAGCGCCCATATCCGTATCATCGGCGATTTGATGCTGGGCTCCGATCCGGGTGCCGCGTTCACCGCCATCATCCAGATCGGCACCGAGCTTGCCGTGATCCTGTATTTCCGTCATGACATCATCCGCATTCTCGGCGCGTGGTTCGGCTCCTTGTTCGGCAAGGAGGGCAAGGACTTCAAGAGCCGTATGGGCGCGCATAACCGCGACACGCAGATGGGTTGGTTCATCATCATCGGCACGCTGCCGATTCTGATTGCCGGTCTGTTGTTCAAGGACGCCATCGAAAGCACGCTGCGTAATCTGTGGATCACCGTTACCGTGCTGATTATCTTCGGTATTCTGCTGTGGGTGGTCGACGCCCGCGCCAAGCAGGTCAAGACCATGGATGAGATGACCTGGAAGGATGCGCTGATCTTCGGCATCGGTCAGATGCTGGCGCTGATTCCTGGCGTTTCCCGTTCCGGCGGCACCATCACCTTCGGCCGTGCGATGGGTTATACCCGTGAGGCTGCAGTGCGCGTGAGCTTCCTGATGGCCATTCCGGCCGTGTTCGGCGCGGGCATCCTCGAAGCCGTTTCCGCGGTCAAGGATGTGGCCGCAGGCAATGCGGGAATGTTCCCGGGCTGGGGTGCGACCATCGCGGCCACCATCGTGGCGTTCGTGGTCGGCTATGTGGTGATCATCGGCTTCCTGAAGTTCGTGTCCACCTTCTCGTACAAGGCGTTCGCCATCTACCGCATCGCGCTGGCCGTTGTCGTGGCTCTGCTGCTGATCTGCGGCGTGCTGCACCCGACGGAAGTCGTTGCCGCCGCGTAAGCGTGATTCGGCGTAAATAAAGCGAATCCCGGCCATCCGTAAGGTGGCCGGGATTTTTTTCGTCTGCGACCTCCTCCTAGAGGGGAACGACTCAGACGCCGTTGCGTAGAAGTGATTCGGCCTCACGAAGCAGTTCCTCGCAGGCAGGCATGCCATTCGAGGCGATTCGCTTCGCTCTCGCGTCCAAATCGTAATCATGTTCCAGACGAGCCAAATAGTCGCCGGCATGCATGTCTGACACCAATCCATCGGCGTCGGAACGCCATTGCATGGCCTTTCTGGTCAAATCTCCTTCAATAAGCGGATACTCGATTATTAAAGACAAGGCGCGCAGCAGCTCCAAAGTGCCTTGCATGCATTCGGTATTGGCACAGTAATGCGGTACGGATACCCATATGGATGTTGTCGGAAAGCCCGCTTCGGCGGCGAAGGCGTCAAGGATGTTGGGGATGCCCACCGGACCGTTGTATTCCCTGTCGGATTCGCATTCGCAGCCGCTTTTGGAGATGTCAAGCGGCAATGGCCGTGTGTGCGGGCATTCATCGAACATGGAGCCAAGCGTGATGACATCACTTACGTCATAGTCTTCTGCGACACGTAGCGTCTGCCTGCAGTATTCCTCCCACCGGTAATTGGGTTCGGGTGCGATCTGCGCAAGCAGGTGCAGCATGGGGGAGACGGCAATGTCATAGAAAGTCGTTTGCGGCCAGATGATGCGCTTACGCCCCTGCACGGAGCAGATCATGGGCCGGGCCACCTGATAGTCGTAGAAACCTTCGTTGTCAATATGGCGCACTTCCTGCGACTCATACCGGGACACCAAATGACGGACGACGTTCGTGGCCGCTTGGCTTGCATCGTTCCATCCTTCGAATGCGGCGATAAGTATCGTCTTGGGCATTGCGCTCTCCTCACACATGCTTTTAATGTATACCGAAAACGGGTGGTGTGACACGCGCTTCAGCCATCGGTGAATACGAATAAACCAAACCGCGACACGCTGACTTGCAAATTACACGAATGTGGTTATAGTAAATACTCGTGCTCACGCAGTGAATCTGCTGGAGACATGCGGACATAGCTTAGTTGGTAAAGCGCAACCTTGCCAAGGTTGAGACCGCGGGTTCGAGTCCCGTTGTCCGCTCTAAGGTTCCGATTGATTATCGACCTTTATGGTGGGTTAGCCAAGCGGTTAGGCAGCGGCCTGCAAAGCCGTATAGACGAGTTCGACTCTCGTACCCACCTCGCATCATGTGAGATTAGTTTTCGCATGTTGACATGACCCGGGCGGTTGGCGCAGAGGTAGCGCACTTCCCTGACACGGAAGGGGTCACAAGTTCGAATCTTGTATCGCCCACTGGAGCATTGCTCCGTACAAATTAAGACTGGGTGATTGGCGCAGCGGCTAGCGCACTTCCTTCACACGGAAGGGGTCATAGGTTCGATTCCTATATCACCCACCGTTATCACAGCTCGGTTTTGCCGGGCTTTTTTTCCATTCCTTTTCACGCTACTTCGTCAAATAAGAATGCAAGCATCGACGCGCCGGCAAAAACAGCGATCGACGAAAAACGATTCACCACATTACACAAGAATTGCCGATGAAAATACAAAGAATCAAACGAGAGAAGCATGACTTTTGCCAAACGCATTTCTAAAATGAGTATCGTAAACAAAAAAGAAAACAAACAAGACGCAAGGTGCGTCACAGCACACCAGCAAGAAAAGGAAACATCATGAACAAGAACAAGATCTTCTCCGCAATCATGCGTGGCTTCGAAGTCAGCGGCATCAACGCTCTGTCTTCGGCTGCTGGCTCCTCTTCCGTCAACGGCGCTCTGCAGGAGATCATCGACACCCGCCGCTGATTTGGACACCACACACTGAATCCTTCTTAAAAAAGCCTGGAACGCGATTAAAAGCGTTCCAGGCTTTTTGTTCCCCGGCAAGCGGCTACAATTGCCTATTGTGAACGAGAGACAATTGAACCTCAACCAACCGGTTAAGGATATGGGCCCCAACGAATTGAAAGCGTACGCCGAGCTGGGGCAGAAACAACACGATGAGGCGAACCGCGAACTGGAACGACGCTGGCGCAGCTACGATGACATGCTGCCGAAGGACGAATTCGTATCCATCATCGACAAGAACGAACGGTAAATACCGTTCACAGTGTATGATTCGTGACCATGCCGGCCACAATACCGGCCAATTGCAAGGGGAGAGGGTAGAATGACAGCTATGACTGATCCGATTCCAAGCGCAGGCGAAACGACCATCATTGGTCTTCCTGCTATCACTGTACCGGTTACTTCCACCGGAGACCGTCCTCTGACGAAGGAGGACCTCAATACGATCATGCGTCTGGCCGACGGCACGGCGCTCCTGATTTCCACCAGGGGAGCGGTGTCCGGCTCGCGTTATCTCCTCGACGAGGACGAGATCACCGTGGGACGCGACCCGAGTTCCGACATCCTGCTGGACGATTCCACCGTCTCCCGCACGCACGCGGTGTTCCGCAGGATTAACGGAAATTATTCGGTGATTGACGCCGGCAGCCTGAACGGCACATACGTGAACCGTCAACGAGTGGATAGCCAGGAACTGAAGAACGGCGACGAAATCATTCTGGGCAAGTTCCGACTCGTATATTTCACCAACAAGGCCGTCATTGCCTAATGAAACGCCCGATGCGGGATAAACTGTGAGTAACGGTTTTCCTTCAATCGCCTATGGGTTCCGAATGGAAGCTCATAGGCGATTGTTTTATGGCGTGTAGGAGAAGACAATGGACGGCGAGGCAGAACCAACAATGCGGTTGCATCTGCACGTGTCGCACGCGGTGCAGGGGGAGTTGTTCCCCTCCGCGGACGCGCAGCCCGTCACACGGGGCTATCGTGGTACGGTCGCGTCAAAAGTGGCGGGTATCACGTACCGCCAGCTTGACTATTGGGCGCGTAAACAAATAGTGGAACCATCCATCACCCCGTCGCACGGATCCGGCTCACGCAGATTGTATTCGTTCAAAGATGTGGTGATTCTTGCCGTTTCCAAAAGATTGCTGGATGCCGGAATCAATCTGCAGAACGTGACCACCGCCATCGGCTTCCTCGCGCAGCGCACGCCCGAACAGTTGGCCGGCATCACCATCATGTGCGATGGGCAGAATGTGCATGAGTGCACGGACAGCGAACAGATGGTGGCTCTGCTACAAAGCGGCAGAGCTGTGTTCGGGGTGTCCGTCGGATCGCTATGGCATCAGATCAAAGAGGCTCTAGAACATGAGGAATATGTCGATTTGACGAAGACGCCGGCATCGACAGACACCAATAGGCCAATCGACGACATTGCCGCGATACGTATGAGAAAGAAGCTGGAATCGCGGCGCAAATCCCGCGCAGCAGCCTGATCGCATACAATTGGTACGATTCAGCCCGGAACGTTCGAACGATATAACCCGCAGGGGAGTAGCGCATGCTTGATATTCTGCCGGCACTGTTGTGGATCATAGCCGCCGTCATCGCAGTGAACATTTGTTTGATTACTGCGATTCGAGGCAATCTGTTTTCCAAAAAACACCGCGATGTGCATCCGGTGCGTTGGTCGATCATCGCGCTGCATTTCACCTCATTGGTCATTGGCGCGTTGCCATATCCGGCATATGCGATGTTCAGGTCGGATTTCTCGGAGAGGTTCCAGCGTTTCTACGAACATGTCGGATGGCCATCGGCTGCGGTGATGGCCATGCTGATCGCAGCGGAACTTGTTTTCATGTATCTTCAGGCCCGAAACGGCATGCACAGCGAGATGGAGCGGAAGCTCAATCAGGCCGTCAAATAGAAATCTGACATAACGTACATTATCGGCTTTTTAGGAATGACGTTTTTCCAGGCTTGAGGAAGCGTCAAACACGCGGTTCTGACATAACGGCCTCCGTCACTCAATAAATAAAAACGTGGTTGCTGCCACGATATTGCGACAGCAACCACGTAACTGGCCTACAGCGTTTCCGTTTACGGACTCAGGCGAAATACTCCTCGACGGCCTGTGCGAGTTCATCTACCGAATCCAGAATACGGTATGCGCCATGGGCTTTGAGCTCTCCGGGCTCCGCATAGCCCCAGCCACAGCCGAGGCAGTCCAAACCGCACGCCTTGGCGCCGTCGGCATCGGTCCAACGGTCACCGACCATCAGTGCCTTGTCTCCTGCGTTCTCGTCGAAATCGATGTGCTGGAAAGCCCAACGGATCACTTGGTCCTTGTCAAGACGGGAATTGTCCTCGCTGGCACCGTAGATGCCGTCGACCATGGTGTCCAAGTGGAAATGCTCGCAAATCGGAATGCATTGGTATTGCGGCTTGCAGCTGGCAATCGCCAGATAGTATCCGTCGGCACGCAGTTTGGCGAGCTGCTCCGGAATACCTTGGTAAATCGTGTTGTTCAGGCGGCCGGGGACTTTCTGTCCGGGATTGTTCGGGTCGTCGAACACGGCCTCGTCGGCGTAATACTTGCGGTAAATCCTCACGCCTTCGTCAAGCTTGTCATCCGGAATGCCGTTGCGTTGCATCGATTCGCTGATGGCCGGTCCAATGAAACGATGCAATTCGGCATCGTCCGGCACCGGATATCCCATCTCTTCGAACGCCTTGACAACGCAGCCAATGATTCCTGGATCGGATTTCGTCAATGTGCCATCGAGGTCAAGCAGAACGACTTTCTTCGGATGTTCGGACATGGATCTGATTCTCCCCTTGGCTGTGTGCTATAAGAATTGATGACAGAAACAATTATGCCCGGTCTCAATGACCGGGCATTCGTTCAAGTGTCGTTCAACTGCAGGTCACTCGTAGTCCGGGAACCATCCGTCACGATGCATTTGCAGACGCTTCTCCAGCAAAGCCTTCAGTTCGTCTTCGGTACGACGTTCCATGAGCATGTCCCAGTGCGTGCGTGTCGGCTTGGCGATTTCATCAGCCTCGTCGTCATTGTCTCCTTCACGGTGCGCGACGGCGCCGCAGCGGCACTCCCACTCATCTGGGAATTCTGCGCCCTCAGCGAACGGCAGAATCGTACGATGGCCTTTCGGACACACGTATGCGACGTCGGTTCGCGCCGCAAAATCCACATTGTCATCGGATTCAAGCGACTTCGCACCGATGCTCATGCCTCGCAGGCTACGTTCCGCCATATTGCTTTTGCCTCCTTGATTATCTGCTTACTCTAAGCTACAAAACACTTCGGACGTGTCACTTATTCCCGGCGTCCGCGAAAACCGATCTCCCGATTGCGCACATGCTCAGTCGACACCTGAATAGGCGACGATGCCACGGTTGACGTTCTCGTACGCCTGTTTCGCGATCGGAGCGAGCGTTTCGGCGCGTTTACCCAGGTATGGTCCGGCCACGGCGATCTGCTGCAACACGTCGGCGAGACGTTTGCATCCGCGTACGAAATCGCCGCCGGTCAAATCGGTGCCGTACAGCACACGCGACAGGCTTTCGCCCTGAGCCCATTCGTAGACGACATCGGTGATGCCGAAATCAAGTTGGCGCGGCTCGTCGAGGGCATAGTCCTCACACAGCATGGCAATCGACGCGTGCACGCCTTTGAGCTGCGCCGCACAGACGGCGACGTTCCCCTGCATTCCTCCGGGATAATGGCGCGGCTCTCCCCCGCTGCCTCTGCGTGGCTCGTAAATCAACGACATGACGGCGCTGGCCAGCTCCGTCGCATCGAGTCCGTCGAACGCGCCATCATCGATCGCCTGGGCAAGCACCAAATCAAGCTCGCTGTACAAGTGCCGCAACAGCTGTCCACGTTCGGTAAGCCGGTAATCGATATGTTCTTTTGCGCCTTCATCAAGCCGATCGAGGTATCCGAGCTCGTTCAGCACATTGCAGATGCGGTCGAATTGACGTGCCACGGAGCCGGTGCGTGAATCGTAGCGGTGCTGCACACGTTCCAATTCACGCATTTCACGCGCCCACCGATGCCCCCATTTGAGATGCTTCTGAATATCGGGGCATTTGCGGCAGGGATGGTCCCTGCCTTTTTCGCGAAGCTCCGCGATACGCCTGTCAAGGTCTTTGAACGCTTCGCTTCGCGCCTTCTGCGTGCGGAACACCTCGTGCTTGAGTTTGCGTCGTTCGTTCTTTTCCAAGTCGCTCAAGCGCATGCGCAGCCGCATGAACTCCTTGAAGTCGCCGAACTCACAATCGAACGCCCGTTCGTATCCGTCCAACGCTTTGCGCAACGTATCCATCTGCGCTTCAAGCTGCCAGGCGGATTCGTTGGCCTCCCATTGCGCGAAGGAATGGTCAAGCGTGATGCGAGCGGTCTCGTAATCGCTGGAATTAAGCAGGTTGACGGCCATGTTGAACGTCGGTTTGAAACTGGAGTGCAGCGGGTACACGCGCTTGCTGGACAGCGCGGCGGCAGTGGCGGGAATGAAGCCATGATGGTCCACAACCACCGCATGGCCGATGGTGTCGATGCCACGTCGGCCAGCGCGTCCGGTAAGCTGGGTGAACTCCCCTGGCGTCAATCCGACATGCCCGGTCCCATCGAATTTCTCAAGTTTTTCCACCACCACGCACCGTGCCGGCATGTTGATGCCCAAGGCAAGTGTTTCCGTGGCGAAGACGACCTTCACCAGCCCCTCTTCGAACAGTCGTTCGACAATTTGGCGGAAGAGCGCCACCATGCCAGCATGATGCGGCGCGAATCCTTCCTCCAAGGCGAAGCGGAACTGCGAGAAATGCAAAGCCTTCAAATCCTCTTGACTGAGTTGGCCTTCGACCATCTCATCGACGATACGGCGGATGCGACGCACCTCGTCATCGGTGGTGAGTTCGAGTCCGGCGTTGATGCATTGTTCGACGGCCTGATCGCATCCGTTGCGGGAGAAGATGAAATAGATGCCCGGCAGGATGCCGAGGAAATTCAATTCATCAATCACGGCCCAACGACGTGGCGTATGGCGTTCGGGTCTGCGGGAATGGTCGTTCCATTTGCCGCCCTTGCCGCCCTTTCGTCTGTCGGGGCGCTGCTCTCCCCTACGTTTCGCGGCCTTGCGGTCGAGCTGATCGAGCCTGCTCACCAGCTGGGCGTTGAGCTTGTCTGTCTGATTGCCGTCTTTATCACGTCGATACAGGTCGATGAGTTCCGGTTCGGTGTGGTCGTCCGCCTGAACAAGCACATGCTGTTCCAACGGCACGGGCCGTTTTTCGGACACCACCAGCGTGGTGTCGCCACGGACCGATTCAATCCATTTGGAGAAGTCCTCGACATTCGACACGGTTGCGGACAGGCCGATGATTCTCACGCTTTGGGGCAGGTGGATGATCACTTCCTCCCACACCGGCCCGCGGAAACGGTCGGCGAGATAGTGCACCTCGTCAAGAATCACGTAACGCAAGGCGTCAAGCGTCATGGAATGCTCGTAGAGCATGTTGCGCAGGACCTCGGTGGTCATGACCACGATGTCGGCTTCGGAGTTGATGGACGTGTCGCCGGTAAGCAGGCCGACTCTGTCCGGCCCGTACGTTTCGACCAGATCATGGTATTTCTGATTGCTCAACGCTTTGATTGGCGTGGTGTAGAACGCTTTGACGTTACGCTCTTGGGCCAGATAGATCGCGAAATCAGCCACGACCGTCTTGCCGGCTCCGGTGGGCGCGGCGACGAGCACATTGTCGCCGGCTTCCAACGCATCATTGGCTTTGACTTGGAAATCGTCCAATTCGAATGGCATGGACCGTGCGAAACGAGACGAGACCGATTGGCGTTTGGCCTGCGTCTGTTTGAACGCCGCATAGCGTTGCGCGGGAGATAGGGCTGTGGTCATCTCGGCATCGTATGTGCCGGTGTCGTTATTGCCATGTCGACGATGATGAGTCATGGTTCCTTTTCGAATCAGTCGTTGGAATGTTTCCACTGCGCCCACTGCCGGGCATGACGGACGCGCTTTTCCTCACGGCGGCTGATGACTTCGGCATGAGCGTCGATATAACGATTGGCCGCGTCCTCAAGTGGACGTGTGAAGAACGGGGACGTGTTCTCCTTTGGTTGCGGCAACGGCTCGGACATGGCCTCGAAACGTTTGGACATGCGTCCGCCTACTTTGATGGCATCTTTGAACGCATGATATCCGCGGATGCATGCGTATGCGCCGCCGCCGACCAGCATCGTCAGCATGAACAGGACGAGTACCAGCCAAATCCACCAAGGCATAGCGCCTCCCCCGTCAGTCTTCGTTCTCTCGGTCGCCGACGCTCAGCTCATGCTGTGCTCGGGCGATGATCATCGTGCGCAACGTCTCCGGCGCGACGGCAGTAATATGACGGGCGTGCGCGATGCAGAACGCGACATACCAGGAATCGGAAGACACAATCAGATGCACCTTCTCGCCTTCGCCGCATTTCTCGACGGTGGCTCCCGACAGGCTGTCGATGAACGACAGGTCGTCCTGATTGGTTATGAACACGGCAGGTGTGCCATTGTCGAAACTCCACTTGCGCAGTTCGGATGCGGGCACGTCCGGAATGTCCACTTTTTCAGTGGGTTCGACCAGCTCCGCATGCTCGATGCGGGAGATGCGAAGCACCTGCCAGATACGAGGCTTGCCAGTAGCCTTGTTGATGGTCGTATCCGTCTTGACGAACTTCATCTTGTCCGCGGGCGCCGCGTTGGACACGTCGGTCCATACCGCCACGTAGTAAACGCCTTCGTCGACAAAAATCTTGTCTGGCGCCACTAGCTTGCGCTGTATACGGCCCGCACCGTCCGTATATTCCATGTCGAGCAGCATGCCTTTGGAGATGGCGCTCTTGACGATGGAGAAGTTCCTTGGTTCCATCTCGTATCCGGTCAGGCTCAGCCACGGCATGTCGCCAGGCTTGACGTGCTGGCGCAGTCGGCTGTACAGCGATTCCGCCTGCTCACGCAGCTTGTCCGGAAGCAAAGAGGAGTGGGCGAGATAGCTCACCGATGCGGTCAGCATGCTCAGGTACTGCTGGGAAATGCCGGCAAGGCGTTCAAGCCCCAGCGAATTCGTGGCGGAGACGATGCCTTCCGCGTCAAGCAAGGACCAATCGATATCGAAGAACTGGCTTCCGGCCATCTCGCCATCATCGGACACCGTGGTCAACGTGTTGATGTCCTTATGAATGATGTTGACGAACTTCTTCAATTCGTCATCGGACTTCGGCCTGCCGATGAATCGTTCCGCAAGTTCTTCAAGAGAGTATTCCTCACCCATGTGGGCGGACAGGAACAGCATCAGGCGAAGACGCCGATCGACCTCACTACCGGTCTGGAACGCGGAGTTCTTCTTCGGACGGCCCTTGCCTTCCTCGGTATCATCCTCATCAGTGCTGTTGCGGTTGATTTCCGGAGACACCACGGTGGAGCTGTCGGTGCCGGTGGATTCATCGGCCGGCACGAACTGCGTGGCCGCATGCAGCCGGCGGTTGAACGCGTCGACAGCCTCCTGAGGGCTCACTATGGACGCACCCGAATGAGACAGCACGAACATGGCCAGATCATCGGAGTCGGCGTAGGCGACATTGAGATGCTCGCCATCAACATCCACAGTGGCGGCGAAACGTCGCTGATCGACCACTTTGACCAGCTCGTCGGGAATGGATTGCGTGCCAAGACCCGGCGCGATGGAATCCAAGCCAAGTCCTGGAATCGGCGTCTGCGGCACGCGCGGCGCGGTACGGGAAGCGTGCTGGGGTTCGTGCGCAGGAGCCGAGGAAATCGACATGGAGCGCGCAAGGTAATTCGCAGCGGCAAGAATCGGCAGATCCTCGTCGCCGAACAGCAGACGCACGCGCGGCTCATCGCCAAGCTGCAGACGGTAGGAAGCGAAATCCTGCCCTTCTGACTTGGAGGAATATTCCGGCTGCCTTGATTCGATGGCGATGCCCATGGCGGCGAGCTTGGCGCGGTCACGCTGGAATTGCTTGGCGAAGGCGGCCTTCGCCGCTTGATCGGCGAGCTCTCCGTACGAATCGGCATACGCCTTCACACGTTGCGCGATCTGACGTGAGGTAAGCCATTGCGGAAAGGCTGAGGAGAGCACAGCCAACACATCAAGCTCATGCTTGCCCCATTTGTCGGAAAAACGTCGCCTACCGTTACTTCCCTCAGCCATTAGTCCTCACGTCTCGTTAACGTTTCTTTTTAAGTGCTTGGCCTCGTAAGCCGCACACAACATTCTATGATAGAGGTTTTTTAAGCGATTTGTGCCTATTTCACGAAAAAACATCGTTTTCGTGTTGCATGGCCGTCCAAAATCAGACCCAATCGTCCGGTTCCACGCCCTGCGGGCCGACATATTCGCCATTCGGCACATAGCTTGGTTCGCCTTGATCCTCCAGTCGCGCGTCGCTAAACAGCATCACATCCCTGCCGAAGGTCCAATCGCCATCGATATCAACGGATTTCGCCGCGGCGAGCGAAGGCACACCGTATGGGAAACGGGCATCGAAATCGTGGATGTTCTTGTAATAGCGCGCGTCCAAATGGACGTCGGGGAAGATGTAGTTGCCGTCTTCCATCTCGTACTGGTCCGTCAGATGGAATCGGTCGGACCGCATGATGAACAAATCGTCAGTGGTCTTCACCGGCAGGAAACGCATACGGTCGACGCATACGCAGGTCGCGCCATCGAAAAGCGACACCGCGGCTCCCATGGCGGTCTCCAGCTGAATGACCGGCTCGCTGGTCGGATCGGTCGGGTCGACCGTCTTCTTATTGCGGATTACCGGAAGGGGAAGCACGCCGTCATAGGATGCGAGTTTCGCTTTCAGCGCATCGATACGCACCCAAATGCTGTTCGTGTTGAAGTACGGATGCTTGTCGATGTTCTGCGCGTCGTCCTTGTCGTCTGGATGGACCTGGCTCATCTCACGCAGCATCAGACGGCCCGTGGCCTTGTCTCGCACGATGTGGCCGCCCTTACGATCGGCTGGGGTGCGTTTGGCGACCTCGATCATGAACGGTGCGCCCGTATTCTCGAAATGCTGCGCAAGCGTACGGGAGGGACGCGCGCCCAGGTTGTCGGAATTGGAGATGAAAAGGTATTTGAACCCCTGCGCCTCAAGCGCGTCAAGCAGACCGGATTCCCAAATGGTGGAGAACAGGTCGCCGTGGCCCGGCGGGCACCATTCGAGTTCCGGATTGGCCGGGAAGCTGACGGGCATTCCCGTTTCCGCGCTGATCTTCGGCTCCTGATGCTGGATGATTTCCATCGGGATGTCTTCCTGATGGAATTTCTTATTGGTCTGCAGCACCTTCATGGTGTCTTTGGAGGTACGGAAGGAGTTCATCAGAGTCAATGGCAGATCGACGCCAAGTCTGGTCCGCGCGGTCAACACCTGTCCGATGATGATGTCGATGAAACGCATCTGCCGTGCCTTGTGGCGACGTACCGGCAGCAGCGACTTGGCGCAATCGAGTCCCATCGAAGTGCCAAGACCGCCGTTAAGCTTCAGGAACGCCGTTTTGGCGAACGCGTCAACGGCCTTGTCGTGATTGATGGTCTCATACACGTCATGGAAGCTGGGAACGCTGACGAGCGGTTCGACCTCGTCCTCACGAATCCAACTGCTGGCCTCCTCATTGCGCCAGACCTCGTACAGACGACGGAACTGGGCGATGGCCATGTCGGTCATTCCGTGCTTCCGCATCTTCGCGGCAGAGTATTCGAATACGTCCTCAGTCAATGTCTCTCCCTTTCGAACGGGCGTTGTTATTCGATGCGCTTATGCCATAATACGACATTCCGCCAAAATCGGGGGCATTTAGACACAGAACCAACATGAACTTCCGGTGGAGCAATTGCCGGAAAACCCTCAAATATCCGAAGCCAAACTCTCCGGAATGGATGCGACTCGCTTTCCGACACGATGTGTTTGAAAAACCGTAGAGATTATGCTATGTTTCATATTCGGTGCTTTTCGCACCGTTCGGACCATAGCGCAGTTTGGTAGCGCACTTGACTGGGGGTCAAGGGGTCGCGGGTTCAAATCCCGCTGGTCCGACCAAGAAAGCCCGTCGTCCCGCCGTTTCCACAGTATTGAAACGGCGGGTTTTTCGTTATGTTTGGGCAGTGAACTGCGGCATACAGCCCCTCAGAATGGCATCTATCGGAGCCGGAAGCCGGACGTCAGGACGGTCTTGAGCGCATGCAAATATGTAGCCTGCGATATTTTTCATGTTTCTTGCCGTTTAATGCGATTAACGCATGGGTTCAGAGAGGTGATTCGGTTTGCAGCAGAACGACACGCAGCCACAGTTCGACGACGTCGACGAATTCGCCCATGTGTTCGATTCAACGCTTCCCAAAGATGAATGGAAGATTCGATTGCCCCGCGAGCTTGGCTTGGAAGCCCGCGAACGCGCTCGGCATGATGGCATCACGCTTACCGAATTGACCCGCAGGGCACTCTTGTCCGACGATTCCGATGGCTGTTCAGACGCGGTCGGCATCGGGCGCATGCCAAAGAACAGCGACGGGCGCAAACAGCTTGGCGACGAATGGAAGATCAAACTCCCCTACGCCGTAGGCCATAAGGCGCGGGCCAAGGCCAAGCAGGACGGCATTTCATTAAGCTCGCTCGCGCGCAGAGCCATAACGGGGTATCTCAGAACACGCAACCAGGATGAACATCCTCTGTTCTGACGCTGTCGGCCTAAGCTGTGCGTAAAGGAAAGCAAAAGCCGACAATAATCCAGATTCAATAAGGCAGATGGGCGTGCGCCATGGTCTGAACCAGGCGCACGCCCATCTTCTAACAGTTCCGGTGGTTACTTGCGTTTCTTCTTCTCACGGACATTCACCGAAATCTGAATCGGCGATCCTTCGAAGCCGAATTCCTCGCGCAGACACCGTTCGATGTAGCGGCGATAGCCATGCTCCAAGAAGCCGGTGGCGAAGATCACGAAGCGCGGCGGTCTGGTGGACGCCTGCGTCGCGAACAGGATTCGCGGCTGCTTGCCGCCACGCAGCGGATGCGGGTGGGCAGCTTGGATCTTGCCAAGGAACGCGTTGAGTTTGCCGGTGGGGATGCGCTTGTCCCATGATGCCAAGGCGCCACGCATGGCATTGGCCAAACGATTGGTGTGCCATCCGGTCTTTGCCGACAGATTGACGCGCTGAGCCCAAGTGACGCGATTGAACTCGGTCTTCCACAGGCGTTCCATACGCTGACGGTCGAACTCGTCCATCAGGTCCCACTTGTTGAACACAAGCACGATGCAACGGCCCGCGTCCACGGCCTGGCTCATGACCTTCAGGTCTTGGTCGGAAATCGGCTGGGAGGCATCGAACAGCACCAAGGCAAGCTCGGAACGTTCGATCGCGGCCTGCGTACGCAACGAGGAGAAGTATTCCGCGCCGGACAGCTTGTGCAGACGACGTTTGATACCTGCGGTATCGATGAACAGCCAATCCTCGCCATCGACGGTGACGACCTCATCGACCGGATCTCGCGTGGTGCCCGCAAGATCGTTGACGACGGTGCGTTCCTCGTGGGCCAGCTGATTGAGCAGGGAGGATTTGCCGACGTTCGGACGTCCGACCAGAGCCACGCGGCGCAGATGCGACGGCGTAAGGAAGCCGGATGTCCTTTCCGCTTTCTTCAACGAGTCGAGTGCGGCGTCAAGCAGTTCGCCGATGCCACGACCGTGCATGGCGGAAATGCCATACGGCTCCCCCAGACCCATCTTCCAGAATTCGGCGGTCAGGTATTCGCTTTCGCGATCATCGACCTTGTTCACCGCAAGCGTCACCGGCTTGCCGGCGGCACGGAGCATTTTGACGATGCGTTCGTCCGTGTCGGTGAGACCGACCAGACCGTCCACCACGAGAATCACGGCATCGGCAAGCTGCACGGCGATTTGCGCTTGGGATGCGATGGCGGATTCGATGCCTTCCACGTCGGCTTCCCAGCCGCCCGTGTCGACCAGTTTGAAATCGGTGCCGCACCATTCGGCGTCGTAGCTCACACGGTCGCGAGTCACGCCGGGGGTGTCCTCCACCACGGCTGCGCGACGGCCGAGAATACGGTTCACCAGAGTGGATTTGCCGACGTTCGGACGTCCGACCACGGCAAGTACGCCGACCGGTTTCGGACCATTCTTGCTTTCGCCACCAGAGAACGCCGTTCCATCGATCAGCTCCTCATCGCCTTCATCCAGCTCATAGCCTTCGAGGTTGGAAACGTACTGGCGGTATTCCTGTTCCTCGATGGCGTCGTCAACGATACGGACGAGCACGTCAAGGGTCTCGCCGAAGTTGAGATCGGAGTTGTCGACGGTCAACACGCCTTCCGCGGCGGATGTGAAGTTGGTGACTTTCGAATCGGCCTTGTCGCGTGCCGCGACATTTTCCGCACCCACACCCGAGACGGCCTGTCCGCTACGTCGGGCCTGACGGACCTCTTCACGCGCGGTAAGCAGGATGCGCACTTCGGCGTCGGGAGCGACGACGGTGGTGATATCACGGCCCTCAGCAACAATACCGGCGCCTTCAGAGAAGGAATCGACCGAAGCCTCTCGTGCGATGTAGGCACGTTGCGCGGCGATCAACACGTGACGCACGGGGATGATGTTGGACACCTTGGACACGTGCGAAGAGACCTCGGAAGAACGGATGGCCTCGCTGATGTCCTCGTCATCGGCGTACACCTTCGGATCGTCCGGATCGACGCTGATGTCGAAATGGCCGTCGGTGAAGAATTCGCCGACGGTTTCGGTGACGAGCTGCTCATCGATGGTTTCGGCATCCAAATCGATGCCTTTGTGCATGCACCACCAGGCGCAGGCACGGTACATCGCGCCTGTGTCGAGGTATGCGAAACCATAATATTTGGCCAGTGCCTTGGACGTGGATGATTTGCCGACGCCCGCAGGCCCATCAATAGCTACACGGATCACAGTCCCACCGCCTTGGATAGAGAACGGACCTCAGCCTGCGACAACACGCGATACGTGCCGCTTTTCAGGTCGCCGAGTTTGATCGGACCGATCTGCGTGCGTACCAGACGCTTGACGGGAAAACCGATCGAGCCGAAAATACGGCGCACGATGCGGTTCTTGCCCGAATGCAGCACGACCTTGACCAACGTGCTTTCGCGGCTGGAGTCGAGAATAGCGCAGCGGTCGAGTTTGATCCACCCATCGTCGAGCTTCACGCCCGTGGTGACGAGCCTGCGGCACACCTGACCGCTGATGCGTCCTTCCAGCGTGGCGATGTAGGTCTTTTCGACCTCATATTTGGGGTGCATGACGTGCTGGCTCAGTTCGCCGTCGTTCGTCATGAGGATTAGGCCTTCCGAATCATAATCCAGACGGCCCATGTGGAAAATACGCTCGTACTTGTCTCCGACGATGTCGCGCAAAGTGTAGCGTCCCTTGGGATCCTCCATGGCGCTCAGCACGCGTTTCGGCTTGTTCAACGCAAGCGTGACATGGTTAGGGTTCACACGCACGCGAGAACCGTCGACACGGACCTCCTGACGTTTCGGATCGACTCGGGTGCCAAGTTCGGTAATCAGCTCGCCATCGATCTCAACGCGACCATCGGTGATGATTTCCTCGCATTTACGGCGCGAGCCGAAGCCCGCCTGAGCGAGAAGTTTCTGCAGGCGAATGCCTTCATTGTCATGATTGTGCGCCTTGGCGGCGCGAGAATATGCGTTTGGCATCGTTCTCCCAACGTGGCCGGATAATACTTACAGGGACTGCTGGTAGTATGGCAGTCGTTTGGCGGCTTTCATAAAAACCGCAACTTGTCCACTATATGACAGAGGAAAGACTATGACTGCTGTTGAAGCAACGTCCGTAACAGAGGAAGAACAGAGCAAGCCACTGGCCCTTCGCGTAGGCGCGGAGCTGGTGGGAAGCTTCATCATCTGCTTCGCCATCTACTCGATTTGCACGCTTGGTTCCGCGATCTACGGCGTGAATATGGCGTTCATCGCCTTGCTGACAGGTTTGGTGTACGCCGCCGCCACCCTGATATTCGGCACGATTTCCGGCGCCCAGTTCAATCCGGCGGTCTCCGTTGCGGCGATGCTGTCCGGCAAAACCCATGTGCTTGACGGAGTGCTCTATATTATCGCTCAGGTGCTGGGTGGTATCGGCGCAGGCGCCGCCATCCGCTTCCTGCTGCCGACATCCGAGCAGGTAACGCTGAAAATCTGGCTGACGCCGGTCATTAACGGTTTTGACAAGAATTCCGTCTCCTATGCCACGCTCGGCAACTACGGCGTGTCCTTCAGCATCACTCTGGCCATCGCCGTTGAACTCGTCGCGGGCATCATCATCGTCGCCACCGCGCTCAACACCACCAGTGAATCCGGAAAGACCAATACCAGCCATGCCATCGCCATGGGTCTCGCCTACGGTGTCGGTGCCGCAATCTCCTATCCGGTAACAGGCGCCGCTCTGAATCCGGCTCGTGCCACTGGCATCGCCATCTTCGCCCAGAATCAGGGCCTTTCCCAAGAGCCTCTGCAGCAGCTGTGGGTGTTCTGGATCTGCCCGATTCTCGCAGCCGCCATCGTCTCGCTTGTGGCCATAGTCGCGTCCATGATCGGCACCAAGAAAAACGTTTCGGAAGCCGAGCAGGATTCCGAAACGCTGGAGACCATAGCCGACGACGCGTCAGACGATGCCGACGGGCACGAGGGCGAGCAGGATGAACAGTCCGACGCCCAGACCGATGCCGATGAAAGCGTCGAAGCCAACTGAACGGACTTTCCAAGGACTACGCTCGCGCATTACGAGTCTGATTAGTCCTGTTATGATGGCCGTCACCGCGATTACCGTGGTGGCGGCTTTTACATGGCCTAAGACCGCAAGCACTGTGGCTATAACCACCATTGCCGCAACGATCCATTCAAACCACGGCTTGCCTTCATGGTCTTCGGAAACGTAGGGATGACTCATATCGCAGGCCTTTCGTTATATGTCAACGCGCGTCCGCGCACGGAACGCAATCATAATAATAAAACGTGGCGTCCGAAACCAGCGAATGGTTTCGGACGCCACGTCATTTATCGCGCCGCGACGCTCCCAGCTTGCCGGTCGACGCTTCCACTGAACTCAGTGGAAGAAGTGTCGGGTACCGGTCACATACATGGTGACGCCGGCCTTGCGGGCCGCCTCGAACACTTCCTCATCACGAATGGACCCACCAGGCTGGACGATGGCCTTGACACCGGCGTTGATCAGAATCTCGGCACCGTCGGCGAACGGGAAGAACGCGTCGGACGCGGCCACCGCTCCCTTGGTGCGGTTGGCTCCGTCAGCCAGCGTGTTGGCACGCTCGACGGACAGATTGGCGGAATCCACACGATTGACCTGGCCCATGCCGATGCCTACGGTTGCCTGATCGTGAGCGATAAGTATGGCGTTGGATTTGACGCACCGGATGGCACGCCATGCGAACACCAGATCCCTGACGGTTTCAGCGTCGGCCGGCTCGCCGGAAACCAGCTTCCACGCGTTCGGATCGTCGCCTGGAGCGTCAATCAGATCGGTGGACTGCACGAGCAGACCGCCGTCAATCTGACGGAACTGGGTCTTGGTCTTCGGAGGCTCAGACACCTTCAGGATACGCAGGTTCTTCTTCTTGGTCTGGAGCAGTTCAAGCGCATCGGCGTCGTAATCGGGCGCGACGATGACTTCGGTGAAGATTGGACGAACACTTTCGGCCATTTCCATGGTGACCTTGCTGTTCGCAGCAATCACACCGCCATAGGCGCTCATCGGATCGCATGCGTGCGCCTTCTTGTGCGCCTCTGCCACGGTAGCGCCGATGGCCAGACCGCATGGATTGTTGTGCTTGACCACTGCGACGGCGATCTGAGGCGCGAAATCCCACACGGCACGCCATGCGGCGTCGGCATCGACGTAATTGTTGTAGCTCATCGGCTTGCCGCCAAGCTGTTCAGCGTGTGCGAAGCCGTTCTGGTTGAGCGGATCCAGATACAGCGAAGCCTGCTGGTGAGGGTTCTCGCCGTAACGCAGCACGTGCGCGCGGTCCCACGTACGGGTAAACGTGGCCGGGAACTTGGCCTCATTCACTTCGGTCTCGCCTTCGGAAACCGGCTGTTCGATGGACGCCGGCTTCGGCCAATGCTTCGCGGTCCACTCGTTGATGGTGGCGTCGTAGGCGGCCGTATGGGCGAACGCCTTTCCTGCGAGCCAGCGACGCTCATCAAGGGAGAAGCCCTCGCCGTTCTCGATGCGGGAGGCGACGAGTGCATAATCGTTCGGATCGGTGATGATGGCGACGGTGGCGCTGTTCTTGGCTGCGCCACGCACCATGGACGGACCGCCGATATCGATCTTTTCGATGGTGGCGGCTTCGTCAGCTCCGGAGCGGACCGTGTCGGCGAACGGATACAGATTGACGACCACCAGATCGAACGGCTTGATGCCAAACTTCTCGAGCTGGGAGGCATGGTCGGGGTTGGTCATGTCGGCGAGGATACCGGCATGGATATGCGGGTCAAGGGTCTTGACGCGGCCATCAAGGCATTCCGGGAAACCAGTGACTTCGGAGACCTCGGTCACTTTGACACCCAGCTCAGCCAGACGCTTCGCGGTGGAACCGGTGGAAACCACCTCGGTGCCCGCCTTGATGAACGCTTCGGCAAGCACCTCGATGCCTTCCTTATGGAAGACTGATACCAGAGCCCGTCGTATCGGTCGATTCGTTGTTGTCACCCTGATCCTCCTTGTTATTGTTGTTCGAGGCGACCGTGCGAAGCGCACGTGTTTCCTCACGGCTGTTTTCCGTGGATTCGGGAGCGGTCTCCCTCTTTCCACGTTCGCGTATACGCTTCATCATCCAGCGTATGGCGAAAAATATGCTCACGGCCACCAAAGTCAGCAGCCATGCGGAGAACAAACCCATGGCGGTGGGTTGTCCCACCTTACGGGTTGACGCGATCACGTCTACGCCGACGTGCGCAAGATGTTTCGATCCCAAGCCTCCGTTTCCCAAGGCGAACAGCAAGCTGGAAGCCACGGACACGACGGCGCTGGTAATCGAAAAAGCAGCAATCGGATAGGCAAAACTCAGCACAACGCGTTTGACGTCGATGTTCCGTCCTGATTCACCTACTCTGATATGGAATCCCTTATTAAACAACATGACGACCATGCCGGTAGCAAAAGCGGATGCCAATGGTATGCACATCAGCGCGATTCTCACCCAATCCGTCTCAACCGCCTGTGGCATCATACCGAAAAGCGGCAAGGCGGGGAGCCCGTCGCCCTGCCCGGTCCATAATGTGAATTCGGCTAAATCGCCGATTGAGAAGCCGGCGCCGAAAGTCCATGAGACAGCCCAAATCATCAGATTCGGAAGCCATGCGAGCATACTGATCGTGGTAAGAATACGAGACCCGTTCTGCATGCCCGAAAGTTCATATAGCTTCGCTATCGATGATTGATTGCTTATTGCCCAAAAAACAACGACGATCAGACCGACCAGCAGATACGCCGCCTCCAGCAGCATCCCTAGGACGGAACCGATGACCATGGTCTTTCGCACCGGCGATGACACATGAGATCGAATCCATTCGGTACAGGCTTGGGTCCATGACGCATTCGGAATCGCCGCGACCGCATATCCGAGGATGAAAACAAGCGCCGTTTTGATGGCGATCATCGTCATCGAATCAACGATTTCGATATTTATGCTTCTGGCGAAGAAGATGTTTACGGCTTCCCAAAAGACCAGACCGGCCGCGAATCCACGCAGACTCGTGCCGAATCTTCTGGCGAGCTGCGCGATAAGGGCGATAAGCAGTACCGTCAAGAGCAACGGCACAATCGTCAACGTGATGACATCAGTCTTGAACCCGATACCTTGGCTGAGCAGCACCAACGCCTCGGTAAGAGGCACCGAGAAGGCGGAGAGATTGTCCCCGCCTTCTTCCATGGATATGACCAGAAGCATTAGGGCCATATAGCAGCCCAAGGCAACGGCGTAAATAATCATGGACGCTGCCGCGACGGCAAGCCCTTTCAGCCAATACTTCAGGTTCGTCATCATAGCGATTGGGAAGCGAGCACCTCTCGCATGATTTCAGCGGTCTGTCCGGGAGTACGACCGACACGGATGCCAACGGCCTCAAGGGCTTCTTTCTTATCCTGCGCGGTGCCCTTGCCGCCGGAAACGATGGCGCCGGCATGGCCCATCTGCTTGCCTTCCGGCGCGGTGAATCCCGCGATGTAGGCCACGACGGGCTTGGTCATATGTTCGGAAGCCCACTTGGCAGCGTCCTGTTCGGCGCTGCCACCGATTTCGCCGATCATGACAACGGCTTTGGTGGCTTCATCGTTCTCAAAGGCTTCCAAAGCCTCCTGCAAGGTCGTGCCGACGATCGGATCGCCGCCCGCGCCAAGGCATGCGGTGAAACCGATGTCAGACAGCTCCCCCATCAGCTGATAGGTCAACGTTCCGGACTTGGACACCAAACCCAACGGGCCGCGGGACACGATGCCATCTGGAATAATGCCGAGGTTGCAGCCCTTGGCGTCCTTAGAAGATGGCAGCGTCAACAGACCAGGACAATTCGGCCCAACGATGCGCACGCCCTTACGCAAGGCCAACTCGACGAAATACGCGCTGTCCGCCACCGGAATGCCTTCGGTGATGACGACAATCAGTTCGATGCCGGCTTCAATGGCCTCAACGACGGCGTCCTTGGCGAAGCGCGGCGGCACGAACACGACGCTTGCTTTGGCTCCAGTGGCTTCGATGGCTTCAGAGCAGTTGGCGAACACGTGAATGGTGGCGTCCTCGCCATTTTTGGCTTCAGGGAAGGTGACGTCCAGCCCAGCCTTGCGGGCGTTCACGCCACCGACGATGTTGGTGCCGGCCTTGAGCATGCGGGCCGTGTGGGTCATGCCCTGATGCCCGGTCATGCCCTGGACGATGACCGGAGCGCCATCTTCAATGAAAAGCGTCATTTCAGCGAACCTCCTTGGCCGCGAAACGTGCGGCCTGCTGTGCGGCTTCCTCCATGGTCTGAGCGACGTGCAGGTTGGCGCGGCCGGCTTGGGCCAAAATGTTCAGACCTTCCGCCGCCGCATTGCCATCGAATCGCACGACGATAGGCTTGCTGCTGCCAAGTTCGTCAAGCGCCTCGAGAATGCCCTTCGCGACCTGTTCACACGAGGTGATGCCACCGTACACATTGATGAGCACGGATTCGACCTGCGGGTCGGACAGCACGATTTCAAGACTATTCGACATCACTTCGGCGGAAGCGCCTCCGCCGATGTCGAGGAAGTTTGCGGGCTTGACATTCGTGCCCTGATCCTCGCCTGCGCCTGACACCGCGTCAAGAGAGCTCATGACGAGTCCCGCACCATTGCCGATCACACCGACGGAACCCTTGAGATGCACATAATGCAGTCCATGTTCGCGGGCTTTTTGCTCATATGGATCGACATGAATCGGATCGGTGAAACGTTTCCAACCATCATGGCGGAACGATGCATTGTCATCAAGGGAGATCTTGGCGTCCAGCGCGCACAACGACTTGGAAGATTCGTCATCCGGATCGCCGATTTTTGCAAGCGGGTTGATTTCCACAAGCGTGGCGTCGTTCTCCTTGAAGCAACGCCACATTTTCAGCAGAATCTGCGCGGCCTGATCAACATCGGCATGATAGAAGCCGATGCTTTCAGCCATCTTGGTGGCCGCTTCCAAATCGAAATCGTCAAGAGCATCGATATGCAGACGCTTCACGGATTCCGGATGCTCTTTGGCGATTTCCTCAACCTCAGTACCGCCATTCGCAGTGGCGAGCACGTCGAAATCACGAGAGGATCGGTCCACTGAGATGGAGACGTAATACTCGTGAAGGATGTTCTTCGCCTCGGCCACCAGCACGCCGCTGACCTTGTGCTTGTGAATGGTCATCGGCAGAATGTCTTCCGACGCGAGAATGGACTCGTCACGGGTCTTGGCGAGCTTGACTCCGCCGGCCTGGCCACGGTGTCCAATCTTCACCTGCGCCTTAATCACATTGGGATATCCAATCTGGTCGGCCGCTTCGGCGACTTCATGGGAGTTCTGGGCGAATATTGCCTTAGGAGTCGGGATACCCTGTTCTTCGAGCAATTCCCTGGCTTGATACTCATAGAGATCCATGGATCATTCCCTTTGGTTGTTTGTTCTGAATGGTTGACGAAAACGGAGTTATCAGGCAGGCATGCACACCAGCGAGCTTGTCGGATAATCGCCTAGCGATTTCATGCCGTCAATACCGGTAAGTTCCATGACGAAGCTGAATCCAGCAACGACGCCTCCGCACTTCTCGATGAGGCTACGCGCCGCATTGGCGGTTCCACCGGTGGCGATCAGATCGTCGACGATCAATACGCGCACTCCCTCATGGACAACGTTGGTTTCGATTTCCATTGACGCCTGACCATATTCGAGGTCATAGCTTTGCGACATGGTTTCTGGAGGCAATTTGCCGGCTTTACGGACCGCGATAAACCCCTTTCCGAGACGGGCGGCCAACGCTGGACCGAACAGGAATCCACGGGCTTCAAGGCCGGCGACCATGTCGAAATCATCGACGTCTACTGGCAATGCCGCTTCAAGGGCCCCCATCAAAATACCGAACGCGCGCGCATCAGCCAACACCGGCATGAAATCGCGGAATAGGATGCCCTCCTTCGGAAAGCCCGGAATAGTACGTATTTTCGATACAAGATATGCTGCGTCTTCGGCTCCAACTTTGTTCAAGCCCGAAACGGCGATATCCGATGCTGCCATGACAGTGGTTTCCTTCTACCTTGGTTTACGGCACTTTGAATTATAGGTTTCCCGTGCGAAAAAGAACGGCGAAAACCTCAAAAATGAGATTTTCGCCATCTAAAAATCAAAGAAATCAATCGTTCTTCTGCTCGTCAATGGGCTGCTGAATAACATCGGCATCCTGTACGGGCTCTTCAGTCGCGTCGACGATAGGCTTCTGGTCGGGCTCGTCTTCCTTGGATAGCGGATTGCCGTTCTCATCGACCTCATCATCATGCACGTATGCCGGACGGACATATTCACGGCTGATGGCGTTGAAGCCGAAACGCAGTTGCGATCCTTCGGAATCAACGACGATCTCCTCGTATTCCGTATCGACGGAAACGACCTTGCCGATGATGCCACCGATGGTGATCACTTCAGTGCCGGGCTGCAGATTAGAACGGAAATCCTGACGTTCAGCTTGCTGCTGCTTGGCTTTCTTGGACTGCCAGAACATCATGCCGAACATTACAACGATAAGAACAACGAGAAAAAGGATATCCAAAATAAACTCCTCGGAGTCAGGGTCTCAACCGGAACACATTACTCAAGATGTGAAGTCTATGACATCTTATTGACATCTATATGCGGATTCGTCGGGAGTAATACCAAGATGCTCCCATGCCTTGCGCGTGGCCACGCGGCCTTTCGGCGTGCGGATGAGGAAGCCCTCACGTACCAGATACGGTTCGCATACCGTTTCCACCGTTTCCGACTCCTCGCCCACCATGGCCGCCAGATTGTTCAAGCCGACGGGGCCTCCGTTGAAATTGGTGACGATGGCCTTAAGCACTGCTATATCCAGACGGTCAAGACCTTCGGTATCGATCTGATAAAGCGCCAACGCCTCCTTGACATCATCGGGACGCACCGATTCGAGATCGTGCACGATGGCCCAATCCCTAACACGACGAAGCAGGCGGTTGGCAATTCTCGGCGTGCCGCGGGAACGCATGGCCAGTTGGCGAGCGGCCCCGTCCTCCAACTGGATTCCCAACACTGCGGAGGAACGCTCAATCAGCTTTTCAAGCTCCTCATGCGGGTAGAAATCCAGATGCGCCGTGAAACCGAACCGCGCACGCAGCGGCGAGGGAAGCATGCCCTCTCGCGTGGTGGCACCGATAACCGTAAACCGAGGCAATGTCAGCGGAATGGATGAAGCTCCAGGGCCTTTGCCGACCATCACATCAACACGGAAATCCTCCATGGCGATGTACAGCAGTTCCTCGGCGGCACGGGGCAGACGGTGGATCTCATCGATAAAGAGCACCTCGCCGGCGTCCAGCGAACTCAGAATCGAAGCCAAATCACCAGCATGTTGGATGGCGGGACCGGAAGTGACGCGGATTGGAACTTCCAATTCATTGGCCACAATCATGGCCAAAGTGGTTTTGCCAAGTCCCGGAGGCCCCGCAAGCAGGATATGGTCCGGAGGAACGTCACGTTTTCGAGCAGCATCGAGGAAAAGCTGCAACTGCGCTTTGAGTCTTGGCTGTCCGATGAATCCCTCAAGGATATGAGGACGAAGCTCCTCGTCGCTGACCGGTTCGTTGCCGACGGGTGCGGCGGAAACCATACGGAGGGATTCCTCGTTCGCCCCGGTGTTCGGCTGTTCGAATGTATCAGTGTTCGTCATAATGGTCCGTTTCATCTACCTCTATCCAACGATGTCAGCGCGAGCTTCAGCACGCGTGGAACATCCTCGGCGTTCAACGGCGTCTCGATTTGATTATCGGCGCAGACCGTCTGCACCGCATGGACAGCGTCCTGCTGGTGCCATCCCAAAGACATCAGACCCTCGACGACCTGTTCGGCCCCAGTATCTTCAGGAGTCGAAGCGGTTGCGGAAGAACCCTCGATCTGGCTCAGATCAATGGAACCTTTCAGTTCGAGGATGATTTTCTGCGCGCCTTTCTTGCCTAATCCCGGAGCCTTGGCCAACGCAGTGGCATCACCATCCGCCACAGCCCTCGCAAGTCGATCGGGAGGCAAAGTGGACAGCAACGATAGCGCGACTTTCGGTCCGATGCCACTGACCTTCTGCAATTGCAGGAACATGCGTTTCGAGGCCAGCGTGCCGAAGCCGAATAAAGTGATGGCGTCCTGGGACACATTCAACGAAGTGTAGACCTTGATTTCCTGGCCGGCGTGCATGGAAGCCAAGTCGGCGGATGGCATCCTGACCTCGTAGCCGACTCCCCCGACCTCGATAATGGCCGATACGGCGTCTACCGACTCCACATGACCACGTAGCATGCCAATCATTATGGACGTCTCCTTCGCACAGGTCTAGAACATCTGTTCGATACAGCTTACATGCCTCTGCGGACGCCTTGTCTGCGCGCTGCTTTTTGCGAAGCCTGCGCCCACTGTCGTTGCGCCGCCGTGAGATGCTGTTCGCGTTCGCCGCCTTGCAGCGCACCAGCCGGACGCAACGCGTGACAGATCGCAATAGCCAGCGCGTCAGCCGCATCAGCCGGCTTTGGCAGCGTGTTCAATCCCAATATCCGCGCCACCATACGTTCCATCTGGATTTTCTCTGCTTTGCCGTTGCCGGTGATTGCAAGCTTTGATTCCGTCGGCGTATGCAACGCTACAGGAATGCCGCGTTGCGCCGCAGCGAGCATCGCCAACCCTGCCGCCTGTGCGGTTCCCAGCACCGTGTTACGGTTTTCTTGCGCAAACACTCGTTCGATGGACACCGCATCGGGAGCAAATCGTTCGATTTTTTCCACCAAGCCGTTGTAGATGGCCAGCAGACGCAGATCCTGGGAGGTTTTTGGATCGGAACGCACCACATCCACGTGGATAAAAGAAAGCCGGCGGTATGCGCCGGCTTCAATCACGCCGACCCCGCAGCGAGTCAGCCCGGGGTCGACGCCAAGAATAATCACGCTGGATTACTCCTCGTCAAGCTGGGCCATGACCTCGTCGGAGGCGGTCCAGTTGGAGTAGATGTTCTGGACATCGTCCAGATCATCGAGGTTGTCGATGAGCTTGGAGACCTTCTGGGCATCCTCAAGGCTCAGCTCGACCTCGTTCTTCGGCATCATGACCAGATCAGCGGAATCGTAATCGAAACCGGCGTCCTGGAGAGCCTTGCGCACGTCAATCATGTCGGACGGATCGGTGATGACGGTGAATACCTCACCATCGTCGGTCACGTCTTCGGCACCGGCTTCGGCGGCCTTCTCGAACAGGTTGTCGAAGTCAACGCCTTCGGCCGGAACAACGATCTGTCCCTTGCGTTCGAAGTTGAAGCTCACGGAACCAGTGGTGGCCAGGGAGCCATTGCCCTTGGTCAGGGTGGAACGCACGTCGGCGGCCGCACGGTTGCGGTTGTCGGTGAGGCATTCGATGATCAGGCCAACACCTGCCGGGGCGTAACCCTCGTACACGATGTCTTCATAGTTGGCGCCGCCGGCTTCCTCACCGGAACCACGCTTGACGGCGCGCTTGATGTTGTCGGCCGGCATGGAGGCCTTCTTGGCCTTGTAGATGGCGTCATACAGGGACGGGTTGCCGTCGGGATCGCCGCCACCCATACGTGCTGCGATCTCGATGTTCTTGATCAGCTTGGCGAACAGCTTGCCGCGCTTCGCGTCGATGGCGGCCTTCTTGTGCTTGGTGGTCGCCCACTTGGAATGACCTGACATAATGCTCCTAGGCAGGTTGCGGATGTTTCAAACGAAATGATTCTAAAGCGGTTCGCCGACAAAATACCGAATACGAACCTGTGGCATTTCGCTTTTCGAACTTTTGGATGGGGTCTGCCCCCGGCTGTGACTACCGCCGATATGTTTTCTCCCCTATGACCATTTGGCGCTTGGCTTCGAAGATGCGTTGGAATACGGTGACTAATCCCAATCCGGCCAACAGTATCATGGCGATGGCGAGCCACAATCCCTGACGCGTCAATCCGGTGATGGCCATGCCCACCAGAATGATGGTCAAGCGATCGGCACGAGTGGCGATGCCGTTTTTCACCTCATAGCCGACTGATTCGGCACGAGCACGGGCATATGAAGTGACGAACGATGTCATCACGGCCACCGCGGCGGCGGCGATACCGATCATGCTCGTATAGTCAGGCGTGTTGTCGATGGCCGTATGCCACCAGTCACGATGCATAAGAAAGAAGATGATCACGCCTACGAGCATCGCCCAATCAGCGATGCGATCGAGCGTGGAGTCGAGAAAAGCCCCGAATTCGGTCCCACCCGTGGTAAGCGCGGCGATCGAGCCATCCAACGAATCGGCAAGCACAAGCAGAGTCAGAACAACCGCTCCCCCAAATAGCCATCCGGTCACACCGGTGGCGATGGCCACGACGATGGTGCCGACAGCACCAATCACCGTCACCGCATTGGCGGTCAGTCCTATGGCGATCAACGCTTTGGCTATTGGCTCGATGAGTTTTTTGAACGGCGCACGAAGATGCTCAAGCATGTGTTACTTCCTTCTCGATGAGAAAATGAGAAACGGCGCACAAACCTCTTGTCGAGATTCGTGCGCCGTTTCACGGTTCATGGTCGCGTGCGACTTGTTGCCACCGGTCTCGCTCAGTCGGCGAGGGCGGCCTTGAAGTCGTCTGCAGTGTTGACCTGGACGCGCTTCTTGATTACGGCCAGAATGTTCGCCTTCGCCTCATCGACCGGCACGCCGTTCAACTGGCTGCCGTCGCGGAAGCGGAAGCTGACCGCGTTGTTGTTCATATCCTCTTCGCCGACGATGAGGATGAACGGCGCCTTGGACTTGGATGCGTTGCGGATCTTCTTGCCGAAGCGATCGTCGGACAGGTCGATCTCGCAACGGACGGTCTCCTCTTCCAAGCTGGCGATGAACTTCTGCAGGTGCGGGGCGAACTCGTCCGCGACCGGCACGCCAAGCACCTGGACCGGGGCGAGCCACGCCGGGAAGGCGCCCGCGTAATGCTCAAGCAGCACCGCGAAGAAGCGTTCGATGGAGCCGAACAGCGCGCGGTGGATCATCACCGGACGCTGGTGCGTGCCATCGGCGGCGATGTATTCGAGCTTGAAACGTTCCGGAAGGTTGAAGTCGAGCTGGATGGTGGACACCTGCCAGGTACGTCCGATGGCGTCACGGGCCTGCACGGAGATCTTCGGACCGTAGAAGGCTGCGCCGCACGGATCGTCGACCAAGTCCAAACCGGATTCCTTGGCGACCTCGGCCAGCGTGTTGGTGGCTTCCTCCCAAATCTCGTCGGAACCGACGTACTTGTGCGGATCCTTGGTGGACAGCTCCAGATAGAAGTCATCCAGACCGAAGTCCTTCAACAGGCCGAGCACGAAGGTAAGCAGGCTCTTAAGCTCGTCCTTCATCTGCTCGCGGGTGCAGTAGATGTGGGAATCATCCTGAGTCAAGCCGCGCACGCGGGTCAGGCCATGCACTTCGCCGGACTTCTCATAACGGTACACGGTGCCGAATTCGAACAGGCGCAGCGGCAGCTCACGGTAGGAACGCTGGCGGGACTTGAAGATCAGGTTGTGCATCGGGCAGTTCATCGGCTTCAGGTAGTAATCGAAGCCTTGCTTGATGACGTTGCCGTTCTCGTCCTTCTCCTCGTCCAGACGCATCGGCGGATACATGCTGTCCTTGTACCACTGCAGGTGGCCGGAGGTCTCATACAGGCCGCCCTTGGTGATGTGCGGGGTCTGCACGAAGCTGTAGTGGTGCTTGCGGTGCATCTCACGGGAGTAGTCCTCCATGGCGTTGATGACGGCCGCGCCCTTCGGATGGAAGACGGCAAGGCCCGGACCGATCTCATCCGGGAAGGAGAACAGGTCCATTTCCGCGCCGAGCTTGCGGTGGTCGCGCTTGGCGGCCTCCTCCAGACGGGTCTGGTATGCCTTCAGGTCCTCCTTGGTGGCGAAGGCGGCGCCGTAAATGCGCTGCAGCATCGGATTGGCCTCGCTGCCGCGCCAGTATGCGGCGGCGGAACGCTCGATCTTGAACGCCTTGATGTAACGGGTGTTCGGCAGGTGCGGACCACGGCACAGGTCCTTCCAAACCACATTGCCTTCACGGTCGACGTTATCGTAGAAGCTCAGTTCCTTGCCGCTGATTTCGGTGGCGGCTTCCGGGTCAAGATGCGCTTCCTTATCCTTGATAAGTTCAAGCTTGTAGGGCTGGTCGGCTTCCTCGGCAAGAGCCTCTTCCTCGGTCACCACGCGGCGGCGGAAGGACTGGGAGGACTTGATAATGCGCTGCATGCGCTTTTCGATTTCCTTGAGGTCCTCCGGAGTGAAAGGAGTCTCGACATCGAAATCGTAGTAGAAGCCGTCTTTGATGACCGGTCCAACACCAAGCTTGGCGTCAGGGCGAATCTCCTGCACGGCCTGGGCCATGACATGGGTTGCGGAATGGCGCATGATGGCCACACCGTCCTCGCTATCGAGCGCGATGGGTTCCACAACGTCGCCGTCGTGCAGCTCGGTATAGAGATCGCGGGGTTCGCCGTTCAAACGCACCGCGATGATGTTCTTGTCGTCGGAGAAGAGCTGGACGCCGGTCTGGTCTGCCGCCACCTCCTTCTTTTCGCCGTTGAGTGTGATGGAGATGGTCTGTTCAGCCATGAGTTGTCCTTTGCTATCGGGGTCCGCGTTACCAATGTGCAGGCCTGGACTATATATCAACGATGAACAAGATAGGGTCAAGCGCAGACAACGGCACGCCATTTCGGTGAACGGAAGAACAACGCTGATTGAATGTCGCGAAAGGAAAGGTCCTTTACTGTTTACTGTCCGATGACGTGCGCATATGTATACTGCGGAGCCTGACGTGTGGACTTGATCATCACTTTGTCAGAGGGGCTGACCGATACCGTAGCGCCATACTTCACTTTGAGCCGCGACCCGACGCCACCGGCCAGATTGACCGCGTTCTGCAGATTGTCGCTGTCGCCGATCGCGCGAATGGTGAATGGGGATTTCAGTTTGGTGCCGTCGCAGACGAGACTGCCGGCCGTGCCACTGATGTAAGTACTGGTTACCACGCGGACATTGTTGATCTCAATGACCTCGGCACCACTGTTGCGCAATTCCTCAAGCAACGTGAACAATATCGCGGAGTCAATCTTCTGTTTGGAACCCTGCGATATGCGGATGACCACGCCTTCTCCCGTAGCCGCGAGACGGCCGGATAGGATGCCGTTGGTCTGTGCGTTCTGCTTGGCGATTTCCGCGGCCTTCTCATTTTTGTCCGCGGTGTCTTTCAAAGCGTTCAGCTGGCTGGAGAGTTCGTTCTTACGCTGTTCGAGCTTTTGGACCTGAGCATTGGTCTCGCTGATGAGCTTGGTTAATTCATCTTCGCTCATCGTCTCATAGGTGGATGTCGTGTTGTTTATCTGGATCACATAGCCGAAGCCAAGCAAGGCGCACAATATCGTGACCAGAATGCTGGAATACAGTCGGGTTCGTGTGACCTTCGCATCAAGTGAGATTCGCTTCTTGGCCTTGACCATGGGGAACGCACCGGTTTGGGTGCTGTCATTGTTCTGGTCCTTGACCCTCTGCTCATGAATTCTGGACAGCATGTCCTTGCTGTTCGCGTCTTGTCCGCTCATACCGCATCAACCTTTAAAGATGAAGCGTCGGATGGAGGACACATTGGTAAAGATTCGTATGCCGAGCACTACGATCACTGCGGTCTGCAGCTGGGAGCCGACTCCCAACTGGTTGCCGAGGAACACCAGCAGCGTCGCGGTGATGACATTCGAGAAGAAGGAGATCACGAACACTTTATCGGAAAAGCTGCGTTGGAAATACGCGCGTGCGGCGCCTAGCAACGCATCCAACGCGGCCAATACCATAATCGGCAGATACGGTTGGAGCTCGATGGGGATGTCCGGACGAACGAATACACCGATTACCACGCCGATGATAAGTCCCAAGACAGCTGCCATTACTTGTCCTTCCTCACATGCGTCGTGTCGCCAGCCACTGCAGCATCAAGTGTAATCGATTTGCTTTTGCTTATCTGCGGATAGATGCCGGCCTTTTTGAAATCGTCATACAGTTGTTTCTGCGTTGTCTTGCTTACCGATTTCGCCAAGGTCGCCTGATTGCCTATCGCCTCGATTCGATATGGGCTTTGCACCGAATTGACTCCGATGAGAATCGTCGATCCGGCGGTTCGAATCGAGGTTTGCACGCCAAGGCGGTTGCCGTTGATCGCGATCGCCTCCGCTCCGGATTGCCATAGCAAGGAGACAAGCAGCTGCAAATCGGAATCGGTGACGACTCGAACCTGGCTGCCATTTTCTCTTGGCAGTGAGGAGTCGGCATTGTCGCCGCTGACGGAAAGCGGGTTGGCTACGGTCAGGACAATGCCTTCCCCTTGCACCGGAAGCGTTCCATTGACCATTTCATCATCCTGCATCGTCTGGTTTAGGGACCAGCTTGCCAAGGATTCCGATTCAGATTCGATTTGCGACCGCAAGTCGTTGACATCCTTGGTGAGGTCGCCGACCCGCTTCGTTTGTTCGGTCAGCTGGCTTGCCAACTGCTTGCGTACTTCTTTGCGTGGGTCAGTGCTCAGCTGGCGCACGAAAACGCTTCCCGCGGCACCCACAGCGATGCAGATGAGGAACACCAGAATCCTGGTGGCCCAAATCGAAACCGCCGAACGTTTTTTAGTGGCCAGGCGGGAGTCCGAATACAGGACATCCATCGGACGATTGGTCAAATCGTCAATAAGCCGAAGCGAATCGTCATCGACATGTCTATGGCGTTGCGGCATGGCGGGCATGGAGGCCGGTTGCACATGATGGGATGACAGGCCGGCGAAGGATGACGAAAAAATGGCACGATGCTTTGTGGGTACGTTCTCCGGGGAAACGGGGAACGACGCGAAACGTGGAGCATCGGACTTCATATATGCGTCAATCCTTGCTGTTTGTATCGTTCTTCAACAGTTGGATGCCTTGGCGCATGTAGATGTACCCTGCAAGCCAATACAGTCCAACGCCCCAGATTCCGGTGGCAAGACCGCATAGATGCAGTGTATCCGCAGCGGAGTTGGACCAGATGTCGGCGAAGATCAACGCGACGATGGCGATAAGCAGCATCGCGGTACCGGCCTTGCCTACGAAATGAACAGGCAATGGGCCATAATCGTGCTGCGCCAAAACCAGTATCAGAACAGCCATGATCAAATCTCGCAGGCCGACGACGATCAGCATCCACCATGGAATGATGTTCGCCACACCCAAAGCAAGAATGCTGCAGAAGATCAGCAGACGATCGGCAATCGGATCGAGAATTTGCCCGATTTTGCTCACCTGATTGAATGATCTGGCGATCAGTCCGTCCAAACCATCGGATATCGCCGATAGTGCAAGCACGACCAAGGCGGTCACCATCCTGTGATGAGAGACCAGCATCGCGATAAAAGGAATCGAAATGATTCTCAGCAGGCTGATGAAGTTCGGAACCGTGAAATAGATGTCTCGCGGTTCCGGACTGTATTGCTTCTTAATAATCAGTTTGCTCATATTACGAGCTACACTACATTCTCGAAGCCTGCAACGCGGTGACTATTATGCCACGGGCACCAACTTCATACAACTGGTCCATAAGCTGGTTCACCTTCGCCTTCGGAACCACCACACGCACAGCCGCCCACTGCTTATCATGCAGAGGCGAAATCGTCGGGCTTTCGAAACCCGGAGTGATATCCACTGCGGCGGACACCTTCTCGACCGGAATGTCGTAGTCCATAAGCACATTACGCTGGGCAGTGAGCACGCCTTGCAGACGCCTGCTCAGAATCGTCAGACGCTCGTCATCCGCCTCAAGACGAGGGGAACGAATCAATATGGCTTCAGAGTGCATCAGCGGTTCAGCGAAAATGCGCAGTCCCGCATTGCGCAGAGTGGTCCCTGTGGAAACCACATCGGCGATCAGATCGGCGACGCCAAGCTGGACGGACGATTCGACGGCGCCGTCAAGGTGCACGGTTTCCGCGTTGATGCCATGCTCGACCAGATAGTCGTGTACGAGCTTGTCGAATGTGGTGGCGACTCGCTTGCCTTCAATATCCTCAAGCTTGGTAATCGGCGAATCGTTCGGGGCTGCGAAACGGAACGTGGAGGCTCCGAAGCCAAGCTGCATATGCTCCTCCGCATCGGTGCCGGAGTTCACGAGCAAATCATGCCCGGTGATTCCAACGTCGATGGTGCCGCGACCGACATAGACCGCAATGTCGAGGGGACGCAGGTAGAACAACTCAACATCATTGTCGGGATCCTCCACGACCAACTGGCGAGGGTTGCTCCTCAAACGGTAGCCGGCTTCCGCCAGCATGTTCCAGGCGGGTTCGGACAGCATGCCCTTATTAGGCACAGCGATTCTTAGCATGTTTCTCCTCTAAAAAAGGCCACACCTTCAAATGGCATGGCCCCGGGTTTCTCACAGGTTCTTGTAGATGTCCTCGAGTGTGATGCCACGATCGATCATCATGACCTGCAGATGGTAGATGAGCTGGCTCATTTCTTCGGCCGTGCGATCAGCACCCTCATATTCGGCGGCGATCCAGGTCTCTCCAGCCTCTTCGACGATCTTCTTGCCGATGAAGTGCGTGCCTTTGGCAAGCTCGTCGACGGTCAGGGAACCGGCCTGCTTGGTGGCGGCTTTCTCGCTCAATTCCGCGAACAGCGATTCAAAAGTCTTCATATTCGTATGCCTCCTTGTATGGTGGGCGTTCACGCCTTGAAGGCTGCTTCGGCCTTCTCGCGGATGGAGTCGATAGCCTCGGCCGGATTCTCGGCACCGTACACGGCGGAACCGGCGACCAGCACATCGGCACCGGCTTCGGCAACGATATGGGCGGTCTTGGGGCTCACGCCACCATCGACCTGGATCTTCGTCTTCAGGCCACGGCGGGTGATTTCGTCACGCAGACGACGAACCTTGGCCATCTGGTTGTCAAGGAACTTCTGACCGCCGAAGCCCGGTTCGACCGTCATGATAAGCACCATGTCGAATTCGTCAAGGATGTCGAAGATCGGCTCGACCGGTTCGGCCGGACGGACCGCGAAGCAAGCCTTGCAGCCCATGTCGCGCAGCTGACGCGCAAGACGAACCGGAGCATGCGTCGCTCCCATATGGAAGCTGACGGAAGCCGCACCAAGCTTGGCGTATTCCGGAGCCCAACGGTCCGGATCCTCGATCATCAGATGCACGTCGACCGGAAGGTCAGTGACTTGGCAGATGCGAGCCACAATCGGCTCACCCAACGTCAGATTCGGAACGAAATGATGGTCCATCACGTCCACGTGAACGAGATCGGCGTTGGAAATGGCCTTAAGGTCACGTTCCAGATTGCAGAAGTCAGCGGACAGGATGCTAGGTGCGATTTGAATAGTCATGGTTCTCATTCTATGGAAGGTAATCGACTTGATGTTACTTGTTGTCGGACTGGCCATCGGCATATGAGACGGATGAGCCATCGTTTGCCGTGATTTCATCCTTGGTTTTCGTAAGGTTGGCCTTCGCGGTCGGGAGACCGGTTTCTCCATCCTCGACGAGGCTTAGCTCAATCTCGGTGACGGTGCGCAACTTCTCGGCAAGCAGCTCGGTGGACTTTCCCATCTGCTGAATAACGATGAAAGCCACCACGCCAAGCACGAACACCGCCATGGACACCCATACGTTGATGCGCACGCCAAGGAACTCGTGCGCGAAATCAATGCGCAGAGCCTCGATCCAAGTGCGTCCCGCCGTGTACCACATGATGTATATGGCGAACAAGGACCCGGCCTTGAGTTTTTTCATGATTTTGGAACCAAGGAAAACGATGAGCGCAGCACCGATGAGATTCCAAATCATCTCATACAGGAAGGTGGGGTGGAACAGCGTGCCTGTCGGGCAGGTCGCTCCGTCATAGCATTGTTCGCTGTGACCGATGGCGCTTCCCTCCATATTCAACTTCAAACCCCAAGGCAAGGTCGTCGGCGCGCCGTAGAGCTCTTGGTTGAACCAGTTGCCCAGACGTCCCACGGCCTGCGCCACGAGCAGTCCTGGCGCGACGGCGTCACCGAGCAGAGCCATTGGATAATGCTTGTGACGACACCATGCCCAAGCGGCAAGTGCTCCAAGCAGGACGCCGCCCCAGATGCCCAGTCCGCCATTCCAGATGCGGAACATCTCCACCCAATCGCCGGTCGGTCCGAAGAAACGTTCCGGAGTGGTGATGATGTGGTATATACGCGCACCGATGATGCCGCTCGGCACCGCGACAAGCGTGATGTCGAGAATCTGATCGAAATTACCGCCATATCGTTTCCAATGAACGGTTGTCATCCATACCGCCAGCACGATGCCGAGCAGAATGCACAGCGCGTAGAAATGGATGGTCACCGGCCCGATGGAAAACTGCGAAATGGTGGGTGACGGAATGTAAGCAAGTGTCATAGTTTCCTGATGGTAGTCCACGTATACGATATGGTACGTGGACTACCAGTATGTTGTCTTTGGACTGGTTCAGTTGCGGGCGTTGTGGATGCCTTCGGCAAGCTCCTCAGTCTTCTCCGCCAAGGCCTTGAGACCGGTGGCTTCGTCGACTGCATGCTTGCCGGATTCGTCAAGCATGGTATGCACCAGAGCCGAGCCTACGATGACACCGTCCGCATACGATCCGACACGAGCCCCCTGTTCCGCGGTGGACACGCCGATGCCTACGCACACGTTTTTCGCACCGGCCTTGCGGGTACGGGCGACCAGTTCCTTCGGGGACGCATCGATGGTGGAGCGTTCTCCGGTGACGCCCATGCGGGCGGCAGCATAGACGAAACCCCGCGCATTGTCCGCAACGACTTTCAGACGGTCTTCGGTGGAATCCGGAGATACCAGGAAGATGCGGTCGAGTCCGTGACGGTCGGAGGCTTCGATCCACTCGCCGGCCTCGTCCGGAATGAGATCCGGGGTGATGAGACCGGCTCCACCGGCGTTTTCGAAATCACGTGCGAATCGTTCGACGCCGTAATGGAAGATGAGGTTCCAATAGCTCATGACCAATGGCACTCCCCCGGCGTTCGCCACTGTTTCCACCGCTTTGAATACGTTGGCGATTTTTTCACCATTGTCGATGGCGATTTGCGATGCCGCCTGGATGACGGGACCGTCCATGACGGGGTCGGAATACGGCAGCCCGATTTCGACCGCGTTCACGCCGTGTTCGACCATGGTGCGGAAAGCTTTGAGCGAATAATCCGGATCAGGGAATCCGTATGGCAGATATCCGATGAATGCCGGCTTGTCGGCGGCTTTGAATTCATCGAACATGGTTTCCGTCGGGCTTGGCTTGTGGCTGATGCCGAGTGGCTGGCCGGACGGCGTGGATGATGTTGCGTTCGTCATGATGGTTGCTCCTTTTCTCACTCGCCGTCCGCGTTGTTGCCTTGCGCGCCGTTGGATTCCAAGGCTTTGGCCTGCTCGTCGGTCAGGTATCCGAACCATTTGCCGGCGGTGTCCATGTCCTTGTCTCCACGGCCAGAGATGTTGATGATCATGACCGGATGCTCATACCCTTTGGCCTTGAGGTCTGCAGCTGCCTTGTACGCGCCGGCCACTGCGTGGGAGCTTTCGATGGCAGGGATGATGCCTTCGGTTTCGCACAGATCCTTGAACGCGCTCATGGCTTCCTGATCAGTGGCCCAGGAATAGTTGACGCGGCCGATATCCTTGAGCCACGCATGTTCGGGGCCGACGGAGGCGTAATCCAAGCCTGCGGAGATGGAGTACGTGTCAAGGGTCTGGCCTTCGGGGTTTTCCAACAGATAGCTCTTGGCTCCTTGGAACATGCCCAGTTCACCGGTACCTGGCGCGAATCGAATGGCATGGCGACCGGATTCGGGCCCGTTACCGCCGGCCTCGTAACCGTACAGGTTCACTCGTTCGTCATCGAGGAAGGCGTTCATGATGCCGATGGCGTTGGAGCCGCCGCCGACGCATGCGCAGATAGCATTGGGATGGTCGATGCCATACCAATCCTGCAGCTGCTGTTTCGCTTCCTCTCCGATGATCTTTTGGAAGTCGCGCACCATGGATGGGAACGGATGAGGTCCTGCGACCGTGCCGAGCAGATAATGGGTGTCTTTGACGTTGGTGACCCAGTCGCGCAGCGCCTCGTTGATGGCGTCCTTGAGGATGCGATCACCCAAGGTGACTTCGACGACCTCCGCGCCAAGCATGCGCATGCGGGCAACGTTCAGTGCCTGACGGCGGGCATCGATCTGTCCCATGTAGATGCGGCACTTGAGTCCCAGCATGGCACAGACCGTGGCAGTGGCCACACCATGCTGGCCTGCACCGGTTTCGGCGATCACACGGGTTTTGCCCATGCGCTTGACCAGTAGGGCCTGTCCAAGCGCGTTGTTGATCTTGTGGGCGCCGGTGTGGTTCAGGTCTTCACGCTTGAGGAACACACGGGCATCAAGACCGGTTTTCTCCTTGAGCCTCTGCGCGAAACGAGGCGCTTCAGTCAATGGGGACGGACGTCCAACATACTGCTGGTTCAACCGCGCCAATTCCTTATGGAATTCCGGATCGGCCTTGGCTTCCGTATACACGCGTTCAAGCTCGTCGAGCGCCGTGATCAGCGCTTCCGGAACATAGCGTCCGCCAAACTGTCCGAAATATGGTCCTTCATGGCTTGCCAACGGGGTCTGTTCGGATGCCTTCACTCTTGCTCCTGCCTTTACTAATCGTTCCACTGCCTGCTCATGGTTGGCCGCGGTGGCCACGCCTTCTCCCACCAGCACCGCATCCGCGCCGGCACGGGCGTAATCCTCAAGCTCAACCGAACCGAACACACCGGATTCCGCCACGCGAATCACATCGTCCGGCAAATCCGCGGCCAGTTCGTTGTACTTGTTCACATCCACCTTGAGGTCTTTAAGATTGCGGGCGTTGATGCCAATGACCTTGGCCCCGGCATTGATGGCCCGTTGAATCTCCTCACGGGTGTGTGTTTCCACCAGCACCGTCATATTGAGGCTATGCGCGAGATCGAGCAGCGACTTGAGCTTGACGTCGTCCAATGCGGCGACGATGAGCAGCACCAGATCGGCACCATGCGCACGTGCTTCCCAAATCTGATATTCGGTAACGATGAAATCCTTGCGCAGCACGGGAATCCTCACTGCGGCGCGCACCTTGTCGAAATCTTCAAGAGAGCCAAGGAACCGACGGCCTTCAGTCAGCACGGAAATCGCGCTTGCACCTCCCTGCTCGTATTCGCGGGCCAAAGCGGCCGGATCCGGAATATCGCTCAAATGGCCTTTGGATGGGGAGGCACGCTTGATCTCGGCGATGACCGGAATGCCATCCGCCTTTTTCAGCCACTGGCGCGCATCGATTGGCGCTGAAGCCTCGAACGCCATCCGCTTGACCTCAGCGAGCGGCACGTTGTTTTCTCTTGATCGCTGATCCTCGACGGCTCCCGCCACCAATTCATCGAGCACAGACATTACTGCTTCCTTTCACAACACAATTGAACGGTCAGAATGTGACTCACAACTGGCGAAGCTGCGCGGCGATCTGTACCGCCTCAACGCTGGCTTCGGCCTTGTTGCGAGTCTCCTGCCACTCACTGGCCGGCATGGAATCGAGGACGATTCCAGCTCCGGCCTGCACGCTCGCTTCATGGTCGCGAATGAATGCAGTTCGAATGGCGATGGCCATATCGAGGTTGCCTGAAAAATCAAAATAACCGACGGTGCCGCCGTAAATACCACGGTCGGCCGGCTCAAGTTCATCGATAATCTCGATGGCGCGCGGCTTCGGCGCTCCGGACAGCGTCCCCGCGGGGAAGGCGGAAGTGAACACGTCGAACGCCGTCATATGCGGATCGACCTGCCCGGTAACGGTTGAGCAGATGTGCATGATATGGCTGAACCGTTTGATGTCCATCAAGGAAACGACTTCGACGCTTTCCGGACGGCACACGCGGCTCAGATCGTTGCGGGCCAGATCGACCAGCATGATATGCTCGCTGCGTTCCTTCGGGTCTGCCAATAGTTCCTTGGCGAGACGTTCATCTTCCTCAGGAGTGGCGCCTCGTGGTCTGGAACCGGCGATTGGGAAAGACATGGCATGGCCGTTGTCCACCTTGATCAGTGTTTCCGGGCTGGAACCGATGACGTTGAAATCACGTCCTTGAGCATCGGTGAGTGCCATGAAATACATGTACGGGCTCGGATTGAGGGTACGCAGCACACGATACACATCAAACGGATCGGCGGGAGAATCAATATCCAGTCGCTGCGAAATGACCACTTGGAACACATCACCATCGATGATATGGCGTTTGGCCTCTTCAACGGAACGTTCGTAATCGCTTTTCTCCGTGCGGAATCGCAGTTGGGGCTGGCCGACCGACTCGTCGAGCACATTGACCCGGGCTTCGTTTTCGACGGGTGCGGCAGCCTTGCGCTGCATATCATCCAGACGTGCCAGCGCTTCATCGTAGGCGGCATCGGCACGAGTCGGACGGTCATCGACATTCACGGCATTGGCAATCAGCCATACCGAGCCAGACACGTGGTCGACTACTGCGATGTCCGTGGCGAGAGCCAGAACGGTTTCCGGCTGTCCGGTCTCATTCGGGGCTTCGGCACGGAGCGTCGGTTCCCAATGTCGGATGGAATCCCATCCGACAGTACCAACGAGGCCACTGGTCAGATTCGGCAATCCCTCGACGTGCGGAGCCTTCAATGTCTTCAGCGCGGCATGTGCCACTTCGACAACATCACCGTCGGTGGGCACTCCGACAGGCACCTGTCCCAGCCAATCGGCTTTGCCGTTGTTCGAACGCAGCTGCGCCATGGAATTCACGCCGATGAAGCTGTATCGACTCCACGCTCCGCCAAATTCAGCCGATTCGAGGATGAACGTACCGGAACGGCCTCCTGCGAGACGCTCGTAGAAGCCGACTGGGGTCAATGAATCAGCCAGCAAACGGCGTACGATGGGGATGACACGGTAGCCTTGGTCGGCCAATTCATGGAACTGCTCACGGCTTGGCCATGTAGCACCCCACTTGAGGGTCTGTACGCTGCATTCGCTCACCGCTGACCCTCCTGTTCTTTGGTTCGATGGCCCACGACCACAGGCAGCTGTCCGCCTTCTTCAAAGCAGGAACGTTTGCCGGTATGGCAAGCCGCTCCCACTTGGTCAACTTCTACCAGAATGGCATCTCCATCGCAATCCAGCGCGAAGGACTTCACATACTGGGCATGTCCCGACGTATCGCCCTTACGCCAATACTCCTGCCTGGACCTCGACCAGAATGTGACGCGTCCGGTGGTGAGGGTACGTCTGATGGCTTCGTCGTTCATATAGCCGACCATCAGTACCTCTTTGGTATCGAACTGCTGGATGACGGCCGCGACCAAGCCTTTGTCATCGTGCTTGAGACGCTGTGCGATGCGCGGGTCGAGAGTGGTGGTGTTGTCGTATGCTTCGTTGGTCATGATGGTATTGCGATTCGTTGTTCAGTACTACAGGGTTGGTTTGCGTAGTTTCCGTGGTTCTATTCAGCGTACGGTGTATCCGGCTGCCTTGATGGCGTCTTTGACTTCACCGATGGTGACTTTGCCGTAATGGAAAATCGAGGCAGCGAGCACGGCATCGGCGCCCGCCTCGATTGCCGGCGGAAAATCCGAGGCTTTGCCGGCGCCGCCAGAAGCGATAATCGGGATTTTGACTTCCTTGCGGACAGCTTTGATCATCTCCAGATCGAAGCCTTGTTGGGTGCCATCGGCATCCATTGAATTAAGGAGAATCTCCCCCGCACCAAGTTCTTGGGCGCGCTTGACCCACCAAATGGCGTCAATGCCAGTGGATTTGCGCCCGCCCATGGTGGTGACTTCGAAACCTGACTGCGTATGTCGTTCTCCCTGTTCGCGACGTGCATCGACGGACAGCACAAGCACCTGATTGCCGAATCGTTCGGCGACACGACTGATGAGGGTAGGGTCATTGATGGCCGCGGTGTTGACGCCGACCTTATCCGCACCGCAACGAAGCAGGGAATCGACGTCTTCAGGGGTACGTACGCCGCCGCCGACAGTCAGTGGAATAAAAATCTGTTCGGCGGTGCGGCTCACCACATCGACCATGGTCTGCCTATGGGAGCTTGACGCCGTCACATCAAGGAACGTCAGTTCGTCCGCGCCCTGGCGGTAGTATTCCGCGGCGAGTTCGACCGGGTCTCCTGCATCGCGAAGATTCTCGAAATGCACGCCTTTGACCACTCGTCCCGCATCGACATCAAGACATGGAATGACTCGGACCGCCAGTGACATGCTGCTCTACTCCTTCACGCATAACGGTTGCAATGATTGCAAGAGTAACCGCAATACGTTACGTCGGTTCATGCGGATTCCGAGTAGCGGACAGAACCGGGCCTTTCGGAGGAATCAGTCACGTTCTTTGGCTGCAAGCTGTCCGCATGCGCCATCAATGTCCTGTCCTCTGGTATCACGCAGCGTGGCTGTGATGCCAGCGTTATGGAGAATCTCAAGGAATCTACGCTCGTCTTCTGGTTTGGACGCGGTCCACTTCGATCCCTCGATCGGATTGAGCGGAATCGGATTGACATGCGCCCAATCATCTCCATAGTGGTTCAGACGCTTCGCCAGCAATTTGGCATGTTCCGCCTGGTCGTTGATGCCGCGCATCAAGGCGTATTCGATGCTGACTCGCCGTTTGGAAGCCAGATAATAATCATGCGCAGCGTCGAGCACCTGTTTGGTGTTGAAACGCTTGTTCATGGGCACAAGTTCATCGCGCAATTCATCGCTCGGCGCGTGCAGGGATACTGCGAGACGTACTGGGATGCCTTCTTCGGCCAGTTTCCTGATGCCAGGCACCACGCCAACGGTGGAAACCGTGATGTTACGTGCGGAGATGCCGAAGCCTTCGGGAGGCATGGAACTAATTTGGCGGACTGCGCTCAAGACGGATTTATAGTTGCCCATTGGTTCGCCCATGCCCATGAACACGATGTTGCTCAGTCGTCCGGAGCCTCCGGCCACTTCACCGTCACGCATGGCCTTCGCGGCCACACGAACCTGCTCAACGATTTCGCCTGCGGACATGTTCCTGGTCAGTCCCAGTTGTCCAGTGGCGCAGAATGGGCAACCCATGCCGCAGCCGACCTGGCTGGAAATGCAAAGCGTGGTTCTGGTGGGATAACGCATCAATACGGATTCGATCAGCGACCCATCAAACAGGCGCCACAACGTTTTGATGGTGGTGCCTCCATCGGCGACTTGGCGTGTCACCTCATGGATGAGTTCCGGGAAGAAAGCTTCAGCCGCGTCGGAGCGTCTTGCCGCCGGAAAATCGGAAAATTCTTCCGCATTGACATCAAAATGGCCATAGTAATGATTAGCCAGCTGTTTGACCCTGAATTTCGGCAATCCAAGTTCCTTGGCCTTACCGATACGTTCCTCTTCGGACATATCGGCGAAATGCAGTGGCGGCTTGCCACGGCGGGCATGGTCTTTCGACAGCACATCCCGGAAGGCGCCCGAAGTGCCTCCAGGAGTGATGCCTGTTTCCAGCTGATCATTCATGGAATTCACGGTTATTGGCCCTTTCTCACATTCCGGTGGCCCACAGGAGCACGCACACGAAAGGAGCGCACAGAAGGATGGAGTCGACACGATCCATCACTCCGCCATGACCTTTAAGCAGATGGCCCATATCCTTAATACCAATGTCACGCTTCAGCATGGAAGCGCATAGGTCGCCGAAGGTTCCGGCTATACCGATCACGAAACCAGCGACAATAGGCACCCACCATCGAACCGTCCAAACGGATGGCTCGTAAGTGCAAAACATCACCACAAAAGAACCGGCCATGGCGAACAAGATGGATCCTGCCAGGCCCTCCCATGATTTCTTCGGTGAGATACGGGGACTGAGTTTATGTTTGCCAAGCCATGCACCTGCAAACAGACCACCGGTGTCACTCAGCGCGGGCATGAAGACAAGCATGATGGCATGCGCCACCGGATGACCGTTGAACGTCAACGGCATGATCAGGCAGGAGGCAAGCAGCGGAATGTACAGAACGGTGAACATGGAGACTGCCACATGGCTCAGTCGGCTGTGGCGCACTTCACCCTGTTCATGATTGAACGACGATTCGAGACGAGCACCTGCATCGGTGTGCGACAGTTTGTCCGCCACGGCCAGGGAAAGCCGACTGCCGAACGTCACCTTGGCACTTGCGGCGATCGCTACAAGCAGCAAGGAGGCCAGTACACAGACCGTCATAGCCACAATATGATGCTTGCTGTAGTAGGTGGCCAGCAAAGTCACCGCGGAACATGCCCACAGCGCCACCACGGGAATATGCAATCCCGCGGTGGCGAAATCGACGCGCAGCTCCCACAATGCGAGCACCATGAACAGCACGACAAGATAGACGAACAAATCAACGCTGATCAACAGGCATGCCAAGATGATGGCAATCAGGACGACCGCCGTGGCGATGGCCTGCGGCATGTTGCGTCCGGTTTTCTTGTTGATGGCGTTAATGGCCTCTTCGGCTTCTTTTTCGCGTTGCTCCTGTTTTTCCATCGTGGTCTCTCCTGTGGTACCGTGCGTCGATTGATGATTATGGAGATTCGAAGGAATCAGACCTCCATGATCTCCTTCTGCTTGGTTTCCAGCAGAGCGTCAAGCTCGTCGGTGGTCTGCTTGGTGACCTTGTCGAGTTCCTTGAGCAGACGATCGCCTTCGTCCTCGCCCATGTCGCCGTCTTTGATGGCCTTGTCAAGGGATTCCTTGGCCTTGCGACGAATGTTGCGCACCGCGACCTTGCCGTCTTCAGCCTTGCCCTTGGCAATCTTGACGTATTCCTTGCGACGCTCTTCGGTCAGCTCCGGCATGGTCAGGCGAATGACGTTGCCGTCGCGACGGGGGCTGGCTCCGAGATCGGAATCACGAAGCGCCTTCTCCACGGCGTTGGCCTGGGACGCATCGAAAGGAGTGACCGCCAAGGTGCGCGGCTCCGGAACACCGATGGTGGCAACGGCCTTCAGCGGGGTCGGTGCGCCGTAATAGTCAACGGTGATGCCGTTAAGCAGCGCCGGATTCGCACGACCGGTGCGAATACCGGAGAAGTTCTCCTTGGTGGATTCCACGGACTTGGCCATCTGCGCCTTGGCCTGATCGACGATAGTTGCCATTGTTTGCTCCTTTAATATTGTTGGTTTAATCGATATTCGGCTTTGAATGTCGTCACTCGGCGAGGGTGGATTCCGCGGTGGAAACCATGGTGCCGATCTCCTCGCCCAGCAAAGCCTGGGTCACATTGCCGGCGCCCTCGAGTCCGAAGACGCGGATGCGCTGCTTGTTGTCCCGCGCCATGGAAAGCGCCGCAGCATCCATGACCGCAAGATTGTCGACCAATGCACGGTTATAGCTCAACGTGGCGAAGCGCTTGGCGTTCTCGTCTTTGCGCGGATCGGCAGTGTATACGCCGTCCACGCCGTTCTTGCCCATCAGCACCTCATCGCAGTGGATTTCCAGAGAACGCTGGATGGACACGGTGTCAGTGGAGAAATACGGCATGCCTGCTCCGGCGCCGAAAATCACCACGCGTCCCTTTTCCAGATGACGAATGGCCTTAAGCGGAATGTACGGCTCGGCGACCTGTCCCATGGTGATGGCAGTTTGCACGCGCGTGGCCTGTCCCTCCTGCTCGAGGAAATCCTGCAGAGCGAGGCAGTTCATCACCGTTCCCAGCATGCCCATATAGTCGCCGCGGGAACGATCGATGCCGGCCTGCTGCAGTTCGGCGCCACGGAAGAAGTTGCCGCCACCAACAACGATGGCGACCTGCACACCTTGCTTGACCGCGGGAACGATTTCCTCCGCAATACGACGAACGACGGTGGTGTCGATGCCGACTTTGCCTCCGCCGAATGCCTCTCCGGACAGCTTGAGCAGTACCCTGCGGGGATTGTCGCCAGTGTTTTCGCCAGTCATGAAATGCCTTTCTTACCCGAAAACCCATGAAATTTACCGTTTTCAAGACTATCGGCAAACACAGACACCAAAACACGATGGGGTTTAGTGCAAAAAAATGTCCGCAATCCTGTTGGATTGCGGACATTGGAGATATGCCAAGCCCACGTTCGAAAGCGTGAGCTCAATTCACATCAGATTCACTCGGCGTCGCCCTTGCCGACCTCCACACGAGCGAAGGAAAGCGCGGTTCCCCCGACTTCCTTGAACAGGTCGCCGACGGTCTTGGACGGATCCTTGACGTACGCCTGCTCAAGCAGCACGGTCTCCTTGTAGAATGCGCCGAGACGGCCTTCCACGATCTTCGGAGCGATCTTCTCGATCACGGCCTCCGGCTTGCCCTTGCTCTTGAGCTCCTCCGTGGTCTTCTCGGTGGCCACGCGACGCTCGGATTCCAGCACATCAGCCGGAACATCCTCGCGGGTCAGCCACTGGGCGCCCATCGCGGAAATCTGCAGAGCGGCCTCATGAGCCACAGCAGCGCCGGCTTCATCGGTGGCAATCATGGCCACGATGCTCGGCGGCATCTCAGCGGACTTCTTGTGGGCGTAGACCTCGACATGCGGGCCCTCGACCTTGGCGAACTGGCCTACCTTGACGTGCTCACCGAACAGAGCAGCGGCTTCCTCGACGGCTTCCTTCACGGTGGTGTCACCGGAGGCTGCTGCCAGAACCTCATCCACGGAGGATGCTTCGGCCTTGACGGCGTCATCGAGCACGCTGCCGGCGAATTCCACGAACTTCGGGGTCTTGGCCACGAAGTCGGTCTCGGAGTTCAGCTCGACCGCATAGCCGGTCTGGCCGTTGGCGGATTCGACAACGGTGGAGGCGATGGTGCCTTCCTGAGCCTTGCGGCCTTCACGCTTGCCAGCGGCCTGGATGCCCTTGGCGCGGATGATTTCCTTGGCGCGAGCCACATCGCCTTCGGCTTCGGTCAGGGCCTTCTTGACGTCCATCATGCCGGCGCCGGTTTCCTCGCGCACCTGCTTGATCAGAGCTGCAGTGATTGCTGCCATTGATTTGTCTCCTCTGAAAATTTGGTGATGCCCCGATGATGGGAGGCATAGCACCTCCCATCATAGAGCATGGTCTCACTCGGCCTTGGTTTCGCCTTCAGCCTCAGCCGGGGCTTCAGCTGCCGGAGCGCCCTCGGTGAGGAGCTCCTTTTCCCAAGCAGCCATCGGCTGCTCGGCTTCGCCTTCGGCCTTGGCGGCCTTGCCGGAACGCTCCAGCAGACCTTCGGCCACTGCGTCAGCCATGAGGCTGGTCAGCAGTTCGATGCCGCGGATGGCGTCATCGTTGGCGGCGATCGGATACTCAACGGATTCCGGATCGGCGTTGGTGTCGACGATGGCGACAACCGGAATGCCCAGCTTGTGGGCTTCCTCGACGGCCAGAGCTTCCTTGTTCACATCGACCACGAACATGGCGGACGGGGTGCGGTTCATGTTGCGGATACCGCCCAGCTGCTTAGCCAGCTTGTCCTTCTCACGCTCGAGGAGCAGCAGCTCCTTCTTGGTCAGACCGGAGCCGTGCACGTCGGTGAAGTCCATTTCCTCAAGTTCCTTGAGGCGGGAGACGCGCTTGGACACGGTCTGGAAGTTGGTCAGCATGCCGCCGAGCCAACGCTCGGAGACATACGGCATGTTCACGCGGGTGGCCTGAGCGGAAACAGCTTCCTGAGCCTGCTTCTTGGTGCCGACGAACAGCACGGTGCCGTTGTGGGCAACAGTGGCCTTGATGAAGTCGTAGGCCTTGTCGATCATGTCGAGCGACTTGAACAGGTTGATGATGTGGATGCCGTTGCGCTGGGTGAGGATGAACTGCTTCATCTTCGGGTTCCAACGACGGGTCTGGTGGCCGAAGTGCAGGCCTGCCTTCAGCATGTCGCTCATAGTGATCTGAGCCATGGTATTGCTACCTCTTTCTTTGTCGGTTCTTGCCTGGTCATGCGTTCCTGCGTGCAGCCAATGCCTTGCAGGCATCAGCCGACCGACACAGGTCGTCGCGAGCATGACGCGAATTGGTTGCGCACCGGTTGACAATAATTGGGCGGTTTGAAGCACTCGCGGCAGCGCTTCTCACCAAATTGGCGCACAAATATTAAAAATACCATGGGGCCACGTCTTTCTGACGTGGCCCCATGGTTGAATCGTCGTTCGCTGTTTCGATCACTTGCGATGGGTGCGCATGTAACGCATCGCCTCGCGGCGTTCTTCCTTTTCCAGACGATCAAGATAGACGTGACCGTCCAAATGATCAGTCTCGTGCTGCAGCATGCGGCCCATGATGCCATGGCCTTCCAACACTACCGGCTTGCCGTCCAGATCAATGCCCCGCACGCGAGCATAATCGGCGCGACGAGTCTTGTACCACAATCCTGGAACGGAAAGGCAGCCTTCATCGCCATATTGCTCTCCGCTGGTCTCCTCCAACACCGGGTTAAGCACATAGCCGATTTTGCCGTCGATATTGTAGGAAAACGCACGCAGACTCACACCGATTTGGTTGGCGGACAACCCGGCGCGTCCCGGGTCATCAACGGTATCCAACAAATCCTGCACCAGATGGCGCACCGCGGGCGTGATCTCCTTGATGGGATCGCATGGGGTGCGCAGCACTGGATCAGGTACGACTCGAATCTCACGGATTGCCAAAATTAACGCTCCTCGTTGTTCTTGGTTGCGGAAGGCTCGACGGACGGTGCCGTCTCGTCATCCGGTTCATCGGACTGCTTCTTGATTCTCTCCTGCATGGTATCAAATGCCTGCCGAACCTTCGGGCTGACGGATTCAGAAGCCTGCCGCATGCTTTCCGACGCCTGCTTGACGGTTTCGGTGGTGCGGTCGAGAATCTGGACGGTCTTCGGCAACGGCCTGTTGGAGGGTTTTGGCGCGTAAATCACGTTTTCGATGACGTCTGCGTAGCGCTGCAGCACCTTGGGACGAACAACTTTCAGGCTTGCCGTCAAGGTGCCGTCCTGTTGGTTGAATTCCTCATCGAGAATCTCGAATTTTCGTACGGATTCCGCACGGGAAACGTTCGCGTTGGCCTTTTCGACATACTGCTGCACGAAAGCGCGCACGGCATCGTTTTCCGCTACCTGCTTCATGGACATATCGGCATCAAGACCCTGCTGGGAAAGCCAAGAACGAGTCATATCAGAATCCAGTTCAATCAAAGCGCTGATGAACGGCTTGCCATCGCCAATGACCACAGCATGGGACACGATAGGACAGGTGTCGATGATGTCCTCCATCGGGGCGGGGCTGACGTTCTTGCCTCCGGCTGTGATGATGATGTCCTTCTTGCGGCCGGTGATATACACGAATCCATCATCGTCGATGGCCCCCAGATCGCCGGTCCTCAGCCAACCATCAGGCATTTTGACTTCAGCGGTCTTCTCAGGATTCTTGTAGTAGCCAAGAAAAACATTGGGGCCCATGACCTGCAGCTCGCCATCATCATCGGTGCGCACACCCATACCCGGCCCGGGCTTACCAACGGAACCGACGCGATTCGCATTTTGCCAGTTGACGATCATCGGAGCCGCGGTTTCCGTCATACCGTACCCCTGAATGAACGTGATGCCATCCATGCCATTGAAGAAGTGGGCAAGGTCGACGTTCAGCGGGGCGCCGCCGCATGCCAGATATTTCAGGTTCGGACCAAGCGCGGAACGAATGGACTTGCCGACGACGGACATGAAGAAGGAATGCTCGGCTCGGGCCACCATCGAATGATGTCCCCCGTCCTGCTCGTCCTTGGACCATTGCACGAAATGATCGAACGCCTTGGCGAAGACCCTGCCGCGAATACCCGCACCGGCCTTCTGCGAGGCAGCGTTGTACACTTTTTCGAACACACGTGGCACGCCAAGCAAATACGTCGGTTTGAAACTGCGCAGATCGGCGAGCAGATGCTTGGCTCCAGGCAGATAGCCGACCACGCCTTGTCCGCCAATCGCCACGTATTGGATATAGCGGGCGAAGCAGTGCGCCAACGGCAGGAACAGCATCAACCTGTTGGGCTGGTACAGCATCTCGTCAAGAATGATGTAGCCATTGAGCACGATATGCGTGAAGTTGCGATGGGACAGCATCGCACCCTTCGGACGTCCCGTGGAGCCCGATGTGTAAACGATGGTGAGCATGTCGTCCGCCTTGATCCGGGCAATGACCTGATCAAGGGTATCGTCATCGACGCCCTCTCCGAAATCGGCGACTGCGTCAAGACCGTCCGCTTTGAAATTGAACACGTAACGCAGCCCTTCATGCATGTCACGAATCTGTTCGAGCGTCTGCGTGTGGACGGAATCTCCAGCGAAGGCAATAACCGGCTCCACCTCTTCCACGATGGAAGCGGCCTGCTTGGCCGAATCGGTTTCATAAATCGGAACGCTTACCGCGCCGATGGCCGCGCATGCGAAATCGACCACACCCCACTCGTAACAGGTGGGAGAGTAAATGACCACCATGCTTCCGGCCTTGACTCCAAGACCGATAAGGCCCTTCGCCACGGCGCGCACACGAGCGAGCATCTGGCCTGCCGTCACATCATGCCATTGCCGAGTCTCATCATCCTGCCATTGTGCGATAAGATCATCCGGATTCTTCTGCGCACGACGCGACAGCAACGCATATACCGTGTCATCATCCGTGGTGCTGTAGGCCGGCTCTGGTACAAATTCTCTCAACATGGTTCTCTATAGTAGTTCCCGTATGCTTAAGGCACGCTGAAAACCCTTGGCATCGACTGCGAACATCGACGCCAAGGGCTTTTGCAGATTCCTACCGTATCATCGCATCAATGCGATCACCCGAAATCAGCCAAGACGCACTTCCACGTGGAGCCTTTGAGCCTGAATGCGGTGTTGCATCTCAACCGCGTTTCGCCGATGTTGAGCAAAGCCGCACATTCGAATTTCGTGGTCGAAGTCAACCAGCCATTAATGGCGGACACGTTGATGGGAAGCAGACCAATCTTGGCATATAGATTTGCGTCTTCCTTCATATAATGGCCTATTATGGAAGCTGCGATTTTAAGCCTACGCATACAGTCCTCCGTTAGAATACGCTCTACATGCGCCGGCTTTTGCCGACCACGGAAGATGTCGATGGCATCGCACGACATGCGCGCGCCCAATAACGCCAAGGAATAGGCTTGCTTCGCGTCCCACGGTGTGGAATCGGACCGGATAACATGGAAGGGCACCCGCATGCCGGATAATTGTGTTTCCAAAAACCCATCATATATGTGAGCAAATCGATGGAATCGTTGGAATGAAGCCGTTTCAAATGATTCTCGTTTTCCTGCGCCACTTGAAATACCACCTCGAGGATGTCAGTGGATTCGCTATTTTTCCACTGCACCACCCACCACCTCTTCGGCTGTCGACGCGCGCAAAGTGAAAGAGAGGCGGAGCCTTGCATTGCCTGACTCCGCCTTCCATGGTGTTTTCTTGTGTTTCGACTTGCATTACTTTATTTACTGTGCTAATATATTTTATGTCAAGGAAAGGAGGTGAACATGGAAAACATCTGGCAGACCGTCAAGGACATCGCCGCGATACTCGGCGACATCGGCTCCGCGCTGGTCGGAATATCAACCGTCATCCTGATATTCATCCACCGGCCAAGCCGCCACGGACGGCGCTGAAAACCGAGTCCCGGATTCTCTACCTATCCGGGACTCGGCCCCACCAGATTAACCCATGAACATCATGAAGGACAAACTCATCAAAATCGCGTTCGCGGCAGGAATCGTGAGCCTGCTGCTCGGCGTCGGCGGCAAGGCCCTCCCGGCAGGCACGCTCGGATGCTTCGCCGGAATCCTCGCCCTCGCCTCCACGAAATGGGAGGACGGCGAATGACCACCGAATACCTGGGCGTCACCGACGTGGCCAAACGGCTCGGCATCAGCACGGCCGCAGTCAGCGCCTACAAGCTCCCCGAGCCGGACGCCACGATCGGCCGCACTCGCGGATGGCTCCCCGACACCATCGACCGATGGAACGCCAGTCGTCCCGGTCGCGGCGTCGGCGGAGGACGCCCACGCAAGAACAAGACCGAATAACAAGAAAAGCCCCTCCCCCAGCCTTGGCTGAGAGAGGGGCAACTTCGTATGGACTTAGCGGCAGCTTAACAGCTGTTAAGTCCGATACGAAGTTCTGTTAAGTGTTGTCGCTGATTTTGTGGCAACGCTTAATCTTTGTCGGAATCATCGTCCGGCTTGGTGGCCGTGAGCTGGCTCACGCCGATCAGAGCGCCGACGAAAACGCCGACGGCGTTGATGGTCGTGACGATCTCGCCGCAGTGAGGCAGTCCCCACTGCGGGCCGACCGCGCCGACCAGCCATGCGACGGCCGGCAGGGCGATCAGCGCGACCCACTTGAGGATCTCGTATGCCTTGTCGGGCAGCAGATAGTCGAGCTCAGTCTTGGTGTCCTTGTCCATTCCACACCTCCTTTATGTGTTGCAGGAACCGGCTCCACAACGCTTAATCGTGGAGCTGGAGTCCGGTCAGCGGAGCCGCTGGCCTGGATAGATGGTGTACGGCGGACGGAGGCCGTTGCGCTGGGCCGCGGCGTACCAGCCGGATCCGTAGATCTTCCACAGGCTCTCGCCTGCGCTGACCACGTGCGTGGACGAGTAGGTCGTGGACGGCGTGGAGACGGTGGACGAGCCGTAGTAGGTGATCGTCTGGCCGACGTAGATCCGGTTGATGTTGCCGGACGGCACGCGCCATGCGGAGGCCGGCTTGAGGCCGGTGCGCTCGGCGATGGCCGACACGGTGTCGCCGGAGCGGACCACGTAGGTGCGGGTCGTCGTGCGGGTCACGGTGGTCGGGCCGGAGTACGTCGAACCGGACAGGCGGCTGTTGACGATGTTCATCACCGCCTGGTAGTTGTCGCCGAGACGGGACTGCCGATCGGCGCCGTTGCCGTAATCGCCGCGGATGACGGCGGTGGCCATGGCGTTCAGGTCGGTGGTGTTGGTCGTCCGCTTCTCCACGTGGACGTTCGGCGTGCCGGTGGATCCTCCGGTGGTGGAGCAGCCGGCGCGTTCGCCGCAGGCGATCTTGCGCCATGCCGTCCTGTCTCCGAAGAATTTGTCGAGGTCGAGCGGTCCATGTCCGTTGAGGTAGCCAGTGCTCGTGTACTGGAGCATGCCTTCGCCCTGCGATCCGGCGAGCCATGGGGAGTCCTGGTAGCCGGTCGCGTAGTTGTTGGCGTACTGCGCCGCCCACAGCATGCACTTGGCTCGGACGTCCGCCGGTATCTGGCCGACGAAGCCCTTGGAGCAGTAGACGACGGGCCACACTCCCGTCCTGGCGTGGACGCGGTATACCCACGTCCGCACCCAGTTGCTGTTGCCCCACGCGGCGTTCTGGTATGGCTCCCAGTCGAGGACGAGCATGGCCTTGCCGACGTATCCGGTGATGTGGTTGACGAAGTTGTCGGCTTCGGTCGTGGCGTCCATTCCGGACGCGTAATCGTACAGGCCTAGCTCCTTGCCGGTGTTGACGGCGCCGGATGCTTGCTGGCCCCAGCTGGAGTTGATGTACCAGCCCTGGTTGACCTTGACGATCGCGAAGTCGGCCGGAGCGACCTGCGTGATGTCCGGGGCCTGGTAGCCGGATACGTCGTATCCGTTCAGGTCGGCCATCGCGGCGGGCGCCACGGCCATGGTGATGGCCATGACCACGCCGGTCACCGCCAGCCGGATTCGTTTGAGCCACGGAGGCTTGTGCTTGCGCATTCATTTCCTTTCTCTGAAAACGGGAAACCCCACGTTTTCACGCGTGGTTTCATGGTTGATGGCGTCACATGTGGGCGCCACGATTGAAAAACAGGACGAGCGCGACGAGACCGATCCAGGCGATGACGAAGGTCATGCGTCCTCCACGGTCTCCGGCGCCACGTCGGCGCGCAGCTCGTCCGGCAGGTGCGGTTTCGGATGCCGCTTGAGGAAATCGGGCTCGACGATCTCGCAGAACTGTTGCAACCAATGGAACAGCTGCCTCGTGTATGCGGCGAGCGCGAAGTATTTTCGCTGCTGATCCTCCAGGTGCTGGATCTGCTCCTCCTGCGACTCGACCTGTTCCCTCAAAGGCTTGATGACGGAATCGGTGAGGATGTCGCAAGCCTTCGCGGCGATGTCCGCGGTGTCCTTGCGTCTGCTGGAGATGGCGCCGATGATGGCACCCACTCCTCCACCGCCGATCAGGGCGACGATGAGAGACGTCCAGAATTCCGTGCTTGAAAAGAGGTTAAGCGGCGTCATCCGAGCTCCATGGGTCGAGGCGCTTCTGGACTTCGTCGCGCAGGTTTTTGGGGATGGAGTCGATGGTGCGGGCTCCGGAGCGGACGAGGTTGGCGTAGATGGCGATCATGGCTTGCTGCAGGGTGTTCATGCTTGCTCCTTTGCTCCGGCATCGTTGGCGGACGCTGTGGTGAGTTGCGCCTCGTAGAGGGCCGCGATGGCGGTGGCGTTGTCGACGGCCTGCTGCTCGAGCTGTGCGATGCGCTCCTTGTCGTCCATCGATTCGATCTCGGCCGATTGGATGAGGCTGTCGAATTGCTCGACCGCCTCCTGTTCGGTCAGGTCGCGGCACAGGTAGGTTTCCTGCGCCGTGTATTCGGTGGTCTCGGTGCCATCGGTGCCGAGATGCTGGACCTGCTTGATGTCCTCGCGGAGCCAGATGTCGGCGAGGCCGTCGCCCCGCCTGAAGTATTCGACCTTTTCCAGCGGTGTGGCGCTGGTGACGAGTTTGCTCATCTTTTTTCCTTCCTTGGTTGTTGGTTGGCGCGGGCCAGCGTCCGCTTGGCCATGCGCATTGTCTTGTCCACCTGCCGGCGGCGGCGCACGAGCGTCGAGTCGGAGTGGATGAAGTATCCGTAGTAGCTGGCGCATCTGCGCGCCAGTGTCAGGTTCCTTGGGTGTCGGCGGAATCTGGCGAAGGTCCGTCCGGCTCGCAGGAATATGCCGGGTCTGATGTTCGTCCGGCCGGGCCGGAACGTGTAGCCGACCATGTCGATTGGTTCGATGCCGACGTGCTTGACGTTCCATTCGGGGTGCATGTCGAGTTTGAGCCGGTCGTGCGCGAAGGTGGTGATGCGTCTTGCCGCGATCGACAGGTCGCGTTTCGAGCGTCCGAGCAGCAGGATGTCGTCCATGTAGAAGAGGACGTGGGTGACGAGCCTTCGCTTCGTGGTGGTGCCGTCCCTGTGCCGTCTGGTTTTGGTGAGTCCGTGCTCGCAGAAGTGCCAGATGGACGACAGGTAATAATTCGCCAGGTATTGGCTGAGGTAGCTGCCGATGTTCAGGCCGTTATCGCCGGCGTAGGAGTCGATGAGGTGGAAGACGAGGCGCAGGAGCGTCATGTCGCCGACGTCGTGCGAGAGCATCGCCTTGAGCGTCGGCCGATCAATCGATGGATAGCATTTGCGCACATCGAGTTTGACGAAGACTTTGCTCGATGGTTCGCGGATCCATTTGCGGATGACACGTCGTGCGTCGTTGGTGCCGCGGTCCGGGATGCTCGCGGTCTGCCATCGTCCTATCTTCGCGTCGAACAAGGGCATGAGGGCGATGACCGCGACGTGGTCGAGGATCTGCTGTTCGACGGCCTCACGGCCGATGACGCGATGCTTGCCGGAAATCGGTTCGACACGGTTGAAGTATCGGATACGTGGATGGTCGAATCCGCCGGTCCTGATCTGGCCGGCGAGTCTGATGGCGAGGTCGTCGAGGTCCGGGTGGTGTTCCAGGAATCTCGTGACGTCGCGTCTTGATGTTTTGCCTTGCAGGTAATGGTCTATGGCCTTCCTGACGAAGGCCGGTGTGCCGCAATGCGTGTGACGGCAGTAGGTTTTCAATTGAGCTGTTCCTATCTGGACTTTGCGCGGCTGTCGATGTGGCTGGATGGGTTCATCTACCGGCCGCGTGCTCGTGTTGCATTTTCGGATCTGGCCGTGGCATGCCGTCTGGCTTAGATCGTGGCCGACGGTAATCGGAGTGTTCTGATGTTTTCGACAGGATTGTCCAGGTATGCGGCCGCCGATGTTCCACCTGCGGTTCGTCAGGTCCCTGTTCAGGTTCGCGTGGAACGCGCCGCAGTTCGAGCCATCACTGAGATTGCCGAACCGGTGCACGACGCGAAGGACGGTAGGCGCGCCACTCCGAGTCCCACATGTTTTTCAGCGGGACGATGAGGGGGCTTGCGCCCCCTCGCTGCGCTCACCCCTCACCGCTCTTGGCTCATGCCTTCGAGCGGCCGAGCGCGGATAGGCGGCCGCCGATGCACCACCAGCGGTCCGTCAGGTCCCCGTTCAGGTCCGCGCGGAACGCGCCGCAGAACGAGCCAGCACCGAGATCGCCGAACCGGAGCACCTGTCGGAGCCCCTGTGCCTGGACCGGATTGGCATAGACGGCGTCGGTGAGGCCGGTGCTGGAGGTGGCGCCGATGCCGGTCGGCAGGAACACGCGCCCGTCGACGACGTTGAAGTCCTCGGCGAAGCGCGAGCTCGAGTCGTTGGTCTTGTCGCGGGTCGGAAACTCGCCTACGAGAGTGTAGTTGTCGGTGCTGGTCTTGGATGCCTTGGTGATGTCGTGCACGAGGTAGAGGGCGGTGTGGCCGATGCCGTCGGCGTCCTTGTAGGCGTTGACGATGGCGTCCGCGTCGACCTCGTAGATGCCGTTGCCGCGTTCGATGCCCTGCAGACGCACCGGCTGCCATCCGGCGTGGTCGGCCTGCGGGCGTCCGTCTCCCCTGCCGCGGATGGAGTCGGTGGCGCCGGTCTTCCACGGCATGGTGCTGACGAACGCGGTGGTCGTGGTGGTGATGGCGGCGCCGTCGATGTTGAGGGCCACGTTCGTCGCGTCGATGGTGGTCTTGGACAGGACGGTGCGGGCCTCGGCCATGGAGTGGTTGCCGCTGTTGTTGCGTTCCTTGTCGGTGCCGATGTTGATGGTGGATCCGACGAGGATGTTGTCGGCGGTGTCCTTGGCGATGATGACGCGTTTGGCGTTGGATTCGGCCTTGGTGACCGGCCCCTGAGCCGTGTAGTTTTCGAAGCAGCCGCCGAGCGCCGCCTCCATGTCCTTGGTGGCGAATTTCAGCATGAGCATCAGCTGGAAGTAGAAGACGTCCGGCTGGCATTGGCCGGCGTACCCCTTGCCCTTTTTCAGGGCGAGGTCGATCTGGTCGTTCTGGCAGCCGAAGCCGGGGTCGATCTTCTGGCTGCTCCAGGAGCGCGGTATGCCGCCGGACAGGGATGCCGCGTATTTCGCGAACAGCAGGCATGGGCGTTCGGTGCCGTCCGGCAGGAGCAGTCCCGGCATCGGTTCGAAGCCGTCGTACTGCTCGTCGCTGTAAAGCAGTTCGATGTGGTTGTCGTCTCCGTCGATGCGGAAATATCCGGGCGCGACCATGACGAACACGTCTCCGTTGGATCCGTCGCGGCGGAATCGGCTGTCCCCTTCGATGGCGGTGATGTGCGGCACGCCGGAGTCGTCCACGGTGGCGTTCACATCGCGCCATTGGAAGGCGTTGAGGTAGGCGTAGTCGTCGCGTCCGGCGTTCGCGGCGGTGGATACCGTCACGGACAGGTTTGCGTTGTCGTGGGTCTTCGCGCCTGTGGGCACATGGGAGAAGGAGTAGCGAGGGAACTGCACGCCGTAGATTCGGCCGGAGCGGTGCTGACTGTAGAACTCCTTGACATTCGCGTATTCGTGCTTCGATTCGTCGTAATGGAAGGTCGTGCCGTCCACGTCGGTCTCGCGCAGGGCGCGCATGATCTTCGCGAAATCGCGCAGGCGGATGAACTTGTCCGGATTTGCCATTTTCTGTCCTTTCTCAGTTGCGGATGGCGGCCAACGCCCAGTCGATGTCGGACTGGTCGATGTCAGCCAACGGATTGCCGGTACCCACCGGCGTGAGCGTGGTAGAATCAACTTCAACCAGATCGGAGAAATTCAACACCGAAGTCGAATCCGGCACCTGCACGACGCGAATGAACCGCCATGAATCGGCGCTATCGCCGATGGTCACCTCGTAGGCGAACGTGTTATCGGTCGGCGGAACGGTGACGGTCGCGGTGCCATACTCGTCCAGTCTCACCTCGAACGAGTCACGCACCACGATGCGCTTACCGCTGTTGAAACGGCTCGTCGGAATCACGTGAACCGTCTCACCGGCCAAGTCGGCGATGCCATCCGCACTCGGATGGCCGAAATCGAATTTGATCTGAGTCAAAACATCCTCCTTAAAAGAAGCGTTAAAAACAAAACCCGTCGAAATCGACGGGTTTAAAAACATGAACGGAGAATCATGGATGTGAAACAATAAGAAACCCACACGCATGTCAGGCCAACGGCAACACGACAATGTGTGGGATTATTCAACAATAATCGGGAAGGAACCAATGCTTTTCGGCACATTCGCATCCACTGTTTGGAAACCCTCATGCGCGAAACTCCGCGAATGCACTCTAGTGGGATATGAAAGCGCCCTGAACCGTCATATCCTCCCACAATGGAGCGGAAAAGACCTGGACTCGATCACGGTGGCGGACATCGAATCATGGTTGGACTCCTTCGACAAGCCGGGAGCGGCGCGAAAAGCATGGGCCGTGTTCCGTGCGATTCTCAGGCTCGCGTTCCGGCGCGGCATGACGGACAATGATGTGACCAGAAGGGAAATCAGACTCCCCCGCCTACGTCACTATGAGCCGCGAGTGTTGTCGGCGCAGGAGGTGCGCAAGCTGTTGAAAGGCTTCTACGGGCATCCGCTCGAAGCATGGCTGTTGGTGTCGGTATGCGCCGGTTTGCGCCGTTGCGAGTCGGTCGGCATCGAATGGTCTGACCTTGACCTGCGGCGTGGCACGGTAACAGTCAAACGTTCCGTGCAGTGGGTCGCAGGACATGAGACGGTCACCGAGCCGAAGACCGATTTGAGCCGTCGAACCGTGGCGTTGCCGCGATTTGCCGTCAAACGGTTGGCGGAACTACGGCACGGCACGAAGACCGGCAGACTGGTCGGCAATCTGAACGCGAACCAAGTCGCTAACCGTTACAAGTCATGGTGCCAGCGAATGAAACTACCCTCTGTCCCGCCACGCAATCTGCGTCACACGTTCGGCACGCTGGCAATCAAGGCGGGCACCGACATCAGCGTGGTCGCACGACAGCTCGGCCATTCCGACATCCAGACCACCGCAAGGTATTATTTGAAGCCTGATCTGAGCGTCCTCAAGGACATGCAGCGAGCATGGCAACGACTGGTGTTGACCTGCTGAATAGCTTTCCGTAACCCTCTATAATGCCGATGGTTTCGTTGTCATCAAAGCCGGAATATTGATGCTCGTGAAGTTTAGCGGCGCGATAGGGGTCGGAAGCTGGGATGCGAAACAGTGCAAGTATGTTCTGCCGGAAGCGTATAGGCCGCCAATCGAGGTCAACAGCATGTGCTGCGTCGCGAATGGCCAGACCGCGCGAACGCTTATCGTACAGGCCAACGGTATCATCCGGGTAGCCAACATGGGATCGACTGGTAGCAGCCAAGGTTGCGTCGGAACTGTCGTATACCCAATCTGCTAGCTTTCCGTAACCC